>Ga0116168_1000151_pt1 | contig 70941 bp, 57 predicted proteins | sample AD_UKC129_MetaG_FD_89795 | JGI IMG/M metagenome (GOLD analysis project Ga0116168, IMG submission 89795) | Active sludge microbial communities of municipal wastewater-treating anaerobic digesters from Canada - AD_UKC129_MetaG | ecosystem: Engineered > Bioreactor > Anaerobic > Digestate | place... | reverse complement strand
GACAGCTCAGCCACTGGGCCAGGATCTTCGCCGCCTTCTTCGGCGCCTTCAGCCTCTTCCACATCCTCGATGACCCACTTGATGTCGGCGGCTTTGACGTTCATTTCTTTGCCCTTCTTATCCTTTACAACAGCTGTTAGTTCGAGTTCCTCGTCGACAGCGATTTCGACTTCTGCGGGTGTCACAACTATCTCGCTCGGTTGCTTCTTGAAGAACGGAAAAATGTTGGCGCAACCACTCAAGCCTACGGCAAGCACCAATACCAGCACAAGCAACAGTCTGTTTCTGTTCATCAAAAATCCTCCCTCTTTTTTATTTAGCAGATTATTGATGGCAGAGCCACCTGTTGTCCTTACGATGTCCTGCTAATGACATCCTGCACAAACGGTTGCTCAAAGACTAATATTCTCCAGAGATTTCCTCTAATCCTTCTTCAGATTTTAACATTTGCCAAATATTTTACTGTAAAGTCGCAAAATAATGGCTGAAAAGAATTTATTTCGATAGCTCTCGGCTGGTTCAATGCCGTGTCAGAACACAATGCCCTGCGCGGCGAGATCAACAACGGCTATATCATCGACGAGGATTACTTGTCCTTCATTGCCCGCATGCTGGATTTCCACGCCGGTAATGCCTTCGGCTCCCCTGGAGTAGGGCACCGGGCCGCCTATAAGAGCTCTGCCGCCGCCTTCGCCTTGGTAGAATGAGTAGGTTCCGGCGTCGTTGTCAAAGACGATCTCCAGCCTCAGCCAGTTGTTGGTGTCGACTGTTCCTAGCTGAGTGTCAGCAGAAACAGTGCCTTCTATGGTGCGGTAGCGCAGGCCGTTGTTGTTGGTCATCTGGAACCCGGCGCGCTGATCCGCCCCCACAAGGGACACGTTGAAAGATCCGGTGCCGTTGGGCTTCTTGACCAGCATCGAAACACTGCCCTTGGTCAAAGCCTGGCCGAATTCGACCCTAAGCTGCGCGTTTTCTCCAGTTTTAGTCAACTTCAGGGCCTTTTCGCCCTGGCCGCCTTCACCCGCGGCAATCACCGTGTTTCCGCTGAAACTGTAACCGGCTTTCGCTGACGGAGTGCCTGCGTCAAATCCCTCAAAGTCTTCCCGAAAGACTTCCTTAACGGGCTTGGTATCGAAAATGTAGAGTTTGTATGCATCTTCTAGATCGCCGTAAACCGCGCTCACAACAACTTCGCCGGCTTTAAGGCCCGTCACCGTGACCGAACGGCCGGAACCAGTGATTTCCGCCAGCAGTGGGTCGCTCACCGACCAGACAATTTCATCGGGATTAACTTCGACACCTTTGATCACCGCTGTCAATTCCACGGTGTTTGCGGCGTCGAGGGCCAAACCGTTTCTTCCATTTTTAGCTGAGATCGACAGCGACGGGGGCCCAGACGAACAGCCAGCCCATACCAAGGCCAAAGCAAGCAGCACTGTCAAAAACAGAGGATTTCTTCGCATCGGCAAGTGCCTCCCTTGTTAAGTTTTATTCTTAAGATTCTTGAACTGGGGGCCTTTTCCTGCAAACGGCAGAGCTCAGCTGACAGGCACAATGTTCTGGCTGTGGCAAAGCTGCCAGTACTCGCCTTTCAAAGCCAGCAATTCTTCGTGAGTACCCTTTTCCAGGATATGGCCGTCACTGATGACGATGATCAAATCAGCGCTGCGGATGGTGGACAGGCGGTGAGCGATCACAAACGAAGTCCTTCCTGCCAAAAGTTTCTGCAGCGCCTGCTGCACTTTTTGTTCGGTCAAGGTGTCGACGTGAGCCGTGGCCTCATCAAGGATCAGGATTCTAGGATCAGAGATAAGGGCTCTGGCGAAGGAAAGCAGCTGCCGCTGGCCGGTGGAGAAGTTGGCGCCCCGTTCAGTCAGGATGGTATCCAAAGTGATCCGGTTTTTGATGAACGTCTCTGCCAAGCCCACAGTCTTGAGCGCGTCCCATATTTGCTCGTCGGTCGCTTGGGGAGCGCCGAACCGGATATTGTCCCTCAGGGTCCCGGAAAACAGGAACGGCTCCTGCAGCACCAAGCCGATCTGGCGGCGGTAGCTCTCCAGGTCGTGTTCTTGGATGTTCAAGCCGTCCACGGCGATTCGGCCTTCGATTGGATCATAGAACCGGCACAGAAGATTAATAATAGAAGTTTTTCCTGCGCCTGTGTGCCCGACCAAAGCGACAGTCTGGCCCGGCTCGGCTGTGAAGCTGATGTCATGCAGCACGATCTCGCCGGGGTCGTAGCCGAAGGTCACATTCTGGAACTCCACCCGGCCGATGATCTTGGGCATGGGCTTAAGGTTTTTGTTAACCTCGGTTTCCGTGGTCATGATCCGTTTAATACGCACAGCCCCGGCCAGTGCCCGCTGGATGATGCGGTAGGCTTGGGAAAGGCTCCTTAATGGACCGAAGAACTGGTCGGTATATGCGATAAAGGCCACCAGGATTCCGGGGGTGGTCGTTCCGTCCAGCACCCACTGGCCGCCGAAAAGGAAAATGGCGGCAATGCTCAAGATCCAGGCCAAATCGATTGTCGGCCAGAAAAAGGCGTAAGTGGCAATAGCCTTCATGCCTGCCTGAAGCAGGCTGTGATTCTCAACCTGAAACTGTTCGTGGAAATGTTCCTCTGCCTGAAAACCCTGAATCACCTTGATGCCCGAAATACTTTCCTGCAGGTTGGCGTTGACCAGCGAGGCTTGTTCCCGGACCTGATCCTCGGCCTTGCGGATCCGCGAGGTGAGAAACGTCATAGCATAGACCAGGATAGGGGATATCAACAGCGTGATCACGGTCAGGCGCCAATCAAGCCAGAACATCAAGACAAGAAACCCAACCAGCCGCAAAGAGTCGATCACCATGGCCACAATGGCATTGCCCACCAGATCCCGCAGGGCGTCCACATCGCTGGTGAGGCGGGTGATCAGTTTGCCGACAGGGATCTTGTCGAAGAACTGCACCGGAAGCTTCTGCATGTAGGCGAACAGATCATCTCTGAGCGTACGGATCGAATCCTGGCCCATTTTGGCCATAAGCCGCCCCCGGAGGATGTTCGCCACAGTCATGACGATGATCAAGGCAAAGGCGATTGCGATCAGAGAAACGAGGCCCCGGAGATCATGCGCCATGATGTGGGTGTCCACCGCCTCGCGCATAAACATCGGTAGAGCGATGCTGACCAGGCTGGAGACGATCATCAAAGCGACAGCCGACCACAGCTTGGCCTGATGCGGCTTGACATACGGCACCAGGATTAACAGATCTCTCAGTTTTCCTTCTCGTTGATTAGGCTCCTGATTGGTCACGGGGATTCACCTCTGCTTCCACCAATAGACTCATATTCTCGCTTTGTATGCGGTACAGTTCGGCGTAGACACCGCCTTTGGCCAAGAGTTCCTCATGAGTGCCCTGCTCGACAATCCGCCCCGAATCCATCACCACAATCTGGTCAGCGTTCTGGGCGGTGGACACCCGCTGGGCGATCACCAGGACCGTCCGGTTTTGATACAGTTGATCCAGCGCCTGTTGGAGATGAGCTTCCGTCCTCATGTCCAGGCTGGCGGAGGAATCGTCGAAGATCAGAATCGGCGGCCCCTGCAAAATGGCCCGGGCGATGGCGATCCGCTGCCGCTCGCCTCCGGAAAGGCCAATACCCCGTTCTCCGACAACGGTGTCCAAGCCCTGGGGCAGTTCAGCAATGAAACGGCTCGCCTGGGCGGCTTCGATTGCCTGTTGAATCGCGGATTCGTCAACTTCTCTACCCATCGTGATATTATCCCTGATGGATTTGGAGAAAAGGAAATTGTCCTGGAAGACAAACCCAATCTGACTGCGCAGACACTCCAAATCCCAGCTGCGGATATCGATCCCGTCGATGGTGATGCTGCCCTCAGTGGGATCGTAGAACCGGGCCAGGAGATTGGCGATAGTGGTTTTACCGCTGCCGGTCATACCCAGCAGACACACGGTCGAGCCTTTAGGAATCCTTAGGGAGAAGCTGGTCACCGCTTCTTCGCCGTTGGCATAGGAGAACGAGACATTGTCGAAGGCAATCTCGCCTTCGACGGCCTTCACAACCGGATCAGCAGGCACCTCCAGCCAGTCTTTTGCGTCCACCACCTGATAAATCCTGCCAGCGCCGGCGATAGCCCGCTGGAACATCTCAGACAGCCAGCCCACCGAGCGCACAGGCCAAATCAGGGTATTGGCAAAATTGGTGAAGGCAATCATCGTTCCCAAAGTGATTTCTCCGCGGATGACCAGGATACCGCCGGCGGCCAAGGCGATCATGCTGGACACAGTGCCCAACAGATCCATGGATGGATGGGCGAAAGTGCTCAAGCGGGCAATTTTCATGCTCAGTTCATAAAACATCCGGTTTTCGCCGCTGAATTTCTCCTGCTCCTCTTTCTGCCTGGTGAAAGCCTTGACAACCCGGATCCCGGAAATGTTTTCCTGAGCGGTGGTGTGCACGCGGCCCGACTGCTCCTGCAGCTTCTGATAAAGCGGCCCGATCTTCCTGCTGTACCAGTAAGCCAAACAGGCCAGGAACGGAAAAGAGGCAAAGACAACCAGCGTCAGCCATGGATGGAGCATCAGCATCGCTGCGGACACTCCCACGAATGTGATGATGTTGACGAAAATCAGCATGATCACAAAGCCGGTGCCGTCACGGACCGCATCCACATCTTGCGTGAGGATGGACATCAGGTCACCGGTCTTCCGGGTGTCGAAGAAGCTGAACGGAAGGTAAAGGACTCTCTTAAAAAGGATCTTCCGGAGATCATGGCTGATATAGCTGCCGGTGCCCTCCTGGTAATAGATTTCCATATATACCAAAAACCCGCGGACAACGGCAATGGCCAGCAGGTACAGCGCACCAATCCTGACGGTGGCCAGGCTTTCGGATAGGGGTGCGCCGCTGCTGAAACTGTCAAAGACATCCCGCGTGATTAAAGGAATTATAATCAGGCCTATAGAATCACCTAGCATGCCGAGCCCAGCCAGGGCTCTCCTGCCCCACTGATTTTTCACCAGTTTGTAGGCGCGCCACAAATACTGCATTTCAATCACCTGTTTTCGAACGTATGATAGCCATATAACTGTACCATATCTAGCAGCAGTTAACAATATTACACACAGGAAAAAATGATTGGGAACGATTCATGTTTCTTGGGGGTATGAAGTTGCGCTTAGGTTACGATTTCTACCGCCGCGACGCGCTGATCGTCGCCAAGGAGCTGTTGGGCATGCATCTGGTCCGGGTGATCGATGGAAAACGGCTTGTCTGCCGCATTGTGGAGACCGAGGCTTACCGGGGCCCGGAAGACAAAGGCTGCCATGCTTACAACAACCGCCGCACCGGCCGGACCGAAGTGATGTTCCGTCCCGGCGGCTGTGCCTATATTTACTTCATCTACGGCATGTACTACATGCTGAACATTGTCGCCGCCGCAGCCGACGAGCCCCAGGCTGTCTTGATCCGGGCCGGCCAACCCCTCGAGGGGGTCGAGCTGATGCAGGCGCGGCGGCCCAAAGCCGGCAGCCGTTACCAGCTCCTCAACGGGCCGGGGAAACTCTGCCAGGCTCTGGATATTGATCTAAGCTTGAACGGTTATGACCTGGCAGCCGGTGAGGAACTGTTCCTCGAGCGGCCGATGGAGCAGATCCGGGAGCCCATCACCCAGTCCAAGCGGATCAACATTGATTACGCCGAGGAGTGGAAAGACAAGCCGTGGCGGTTCTATTTCAAAGGCAACCCTTACGTTTCCAGGCCCGACTAGCAAGGCAGGAAATGATTCTCTGAATGTGGTATCATAGCAACGAGAGCACGAGGGCTGTGACAGCGGCCGTCAAGAGAAGATCAAGGAGGTTACGCGATGGGCACTGACAAATACCGTAACGGCAGTTTTACTTTGCCGGGCGAGGCCGGTTATGAAGAACTGACTTTAAAGCTCGCCGAGCGCTGGGGGGCCGATGCGATCCGGGACAGCGACGGCACACAGCTGTCGGAACAGATTTTCAAATCCGGTTACGACATCTATTCAACCATCTGCCTGATCAGGGCTGACAATGAATTTGCCAAAGCCAACCCTGACAAACTGCAGCAGACCTATTTGATGAGCAAGCCTATGGTGGCAGAGGGTGAATGTGTGACCATAAATCTTCTGGACTCATATTACAAAGAGCAGTTCAGAGTCAATTTCGACGATGATCCCAAGGAGTTCTGGCAGGTTTTCGACCGCACCACCAACACCGAAGTGCCCTTGTCCGACTGGACCTATGATGCCGGCGCCGGGACCGTGACGGTGAACAATGTCCAAAAATGGCACCGCTATACAGTGAATTTCCTGGCCTACCGGATCTGGGAAGAGATTTCCGCATACAACCACCGGACCAACGACTGGGGCGACCGGGAGCACCTCATGCCGGTTGATCCCATTCACCCGGAAGTGCAATCGCATCTTCTGAACTACCTGGAGCAGTGGCTTAAGGAGCATGAGCACACCAAGGTTGTCCGCTTCACATCATTGTTCTACAATTTCTTCTGGCTGTGGAGCGACGATCCCAAACGCCCCTACATCGTCAATGACTGGGGCGCCTACGGCTTTTCAGTTAGCGCTTACGCCATCCGCCTTTTTGAGAAGCAGTACGGCTATCGGCCTACATCTGAAGATTTCGTCACCAACGGGCTGTACAACAGCTCTTATCTGCCGCCGTCGGATGTGTACCGCGACTGGATGGAGTTTATCCACAACTTTGTGGTGGATTTTGGCAAGCGGTGTGTGGAGTTGGTCCACAAATACGGCAAGAAAGCCTATGTGTTCTACAACGACCACTGGGTCGGCATGGAACCCACCTTGGAAAGGTTTGAGGAGTTCAACTTCGATGGGATTATCGACGGGATTTTCAACGGCTTCGAGGCGCGGAAAGTCGCCGAAACGCCCCATGTCCAGGTGCGGGAACTGCGCCTGCACCCGTATTTCTTCCCCACGGGAGTGAACGGCGCTCCCAGCTTCCTGGAAGGCGGCAATCCCACCCTGGAGTGCCAGACCTACTGGGTGGACATCCGCCGGGCTTTGCTCAGGGCCGGTGTGGACCGGATCGGGTTCGGCGGGTATCTGCACCTGGTGGAGCGCAAACCTGATTTCGTCGACTATGTGGAGAATTTGGCCCGTGAATTCCGGATGCTCAAAGAAATGCACGAAAATGACGAGCCTTACAGCGCCGACTTTTCCGCGGCGATTCTCACCGCCTGGGGCAATATGCGGGCCTGGGGCTGCCGCGGGCACTTCAACCGTGGGAACTTCTACAACGAAGTCATGGAGTCCATTTCCGGCCTGCCCGTCAAGGTCAGGTTCATCAGCTTCATCGACATTGTGGAAAAAGGCATCCCGGAAGATGTAAAGGTGATCATCAACGCCGGAAGGCTCGACGATGCCTGGAGCGGCGGCTGGAACTGGAAAAATCCAGTGGTGATCGAACGGATTACCGAATGGGTGAGCCGCGGCGGCAGCCTGATCGGTGTGGGTGAGCCTTCGGCGTTGAAGCACGGCACTCAGTATTTCCAGCTGGCCCACATCTTCGGTGTGGACCGGGAAATCGGATTGAGCGTCGGCTTCGACAAATATCCTTTTGAAGTTTGCGAAGAGCATTTCGTCACGGCGGATGTGGATCCCGATACAGTGGATATTGGAAGCTATGTAGACAATATCTATATCCTCGGCCCCGAAACGAAAGTGATTGCCGCCAGAGACGGCTCGCCGATCATCACAGAGCACCAGTTCAAACAGGGTAAGGCTCTGTATTTCGCCGGGCACAAGTACAACGCGGAGAACGTGCGCCTGCTGCACCGGGCGATCTTCTATGCCGCCGGCAAAGCTAAAGACATTGAAGAGTGGTTCAGCAGCAACTACCATACCGAATGCGCCTATTACCCAAACCACCAGACACTGGTGGTGATCAACAACAGCTTCGAGCCGCAAACCACCACTGTCGCCGCTGCCGGCGGCAGAAGGATCAATGTGGAATTGGAGCCGGCCGGAGTGAGATTTATCCAAGTGCGGCCGTGACCAACCGGACAAGTGACGGCACAGCACAAAGCTGAGGTGGTAAGTGTTGTTCAGTAAAAGGTCCAAGCGGGCTGCCGCTGTGATCGCCGGCCTAATCCTCTGGTTAGCCACATTCATTCAAGTTCGCGCCGGCAGCGAGCAGCATGCCGAACCCGGCATCCAGGCGGTGGCCAGGCATGTGGTGATCAACGAGGTAGTGTCCAACAACGGCCGGACCTTGGTTGACGAGGACGGCGAGCCGTCGGATTGGATCGAACTGTACAACCCTGGTGGCGTCGCTGTTCATCTCGGCGGCTGGTATCTCTCGGACGATCCGGCCAAATTGGCTAAATGGCGGTTTCCGGTGGACACCTGGATCGGCCCGGGTGAATACCTGATTGTCTGGGCATCGGATAAGAACCGGGGTGGGGCGGAACTGCACACCAATTTCCGGATCGCTCAGGAAGGCGAGTCCCTGTTCCTCGTCGATTGGGACGGTGCCACAGTTATTGATCAGGTGGATGTCCCGGCCATGAGAATGAATTTTTCCTACGGCCGCAAACCGGACGCGGGCGAGACTTGGGCCTTGTTTGAACGGATTCAGGTGACGCCAGGCGCTTCCAACAACCTGGCAGCAGTCTATATAGAACCCGACCCAGCCTTGAACCCCGCCTTTTCCCACACAGGAGGGTTTTACCGCGAGGCCTTTGATTTGGTGCTCGAGCCTGCGGCGGGGACAGTGGTTTATTATACCCTGGACGGGTCGGTCCCTGATCCAGTCCACAACCGGGAACGGACTTACGAGTACAATGAGCCGATTGCCATCAGGCAGGAAAAGGTGCCGGTGGGCAGGAGCGTCACCATTTACGCGCATACCACACCGCAGCCGCCTTTGACTTATCTTGTCTCCAGCCACAACCGGTGGTACCTGCCCCGGGTGGAGCAGTTCAAGGGCACCGTGATCCGGGTCCGGGCCTATGCTGCCGATGGGGTGCCCAGTGAAGTGATCACCCATACCTACTTTGTCGATCCCAAAGGTTTTGAGCGCCACACAGTGCCGGTTGTGGCTGTCACCTGTGATCCGTACGACCTTTTTGATTATACAGAAGGCATCTATGTGCCGGGGAAGGGCTACTACGAAAACCTGCCCTGGGCCTGGCACCACTGGGGCAGCGGCAATTTCCACGGCCGGGGCGACTTGTGGGAACGGCCGATTTATATTGAGTTCTGGGAACCGGGCGGAGTGCTGGCCTTTGCCCAGAATGCCGGAGTGCGCGTCCACGGCGACGCTTCCCGTGCATATGCCCAAAAAAGCCTGAGGATCATCGCTTCCAGCGACTACGACATAGTGGACCGGTTCTACCACGAATTATTTCCCGGACGGACCAAGCCCTTTTCCGACGAGCCATTTGATGAATATAAGTCGTTTATACTGCGGAACGGGGGCAACACCTGGGACTTCACCATGCTCAAAGACGGCCTCCTGGCCAACCTGCTCCACCATACCAAGCTCGACCACATGTATTTCCGCCCGGCGGTCGTCTACCTTAACGGGGAGTACTGGGGGATTCACAACATCCGGGACCATCTGGACGAATGGTATCTGCACTACAGCTACGGTGTGGACCCTGAGCATGTGGAAATGATTGAAGACAACGTCTTTCAAAACGAAGGGAACATGCCGCTTGATGATCCAACCCGCCGCAGTTACCGGCTGCTCCTCAGCCTGATCGATCCCAACTATCGGGAAGACGGCTATGCCACCGTCTCCACCTTGGCAGATCCCGAAGTTTATGAACAAGTGAAAAGCCTAATCGATATCGATACATACTTGGACTATGCCGCGGTGCAGATCTACATCCAAAATCACGACTGGCCCGGAAACAATGTCCGCCTCTGGCGGCTGAACATCCCAGGCAGCGATCCCAGTGCGCCTTTTGGCCGCGACGGCCTGTGGCGCTGGATGATCTACGATTTGGATCTCGCTTTCGCCAACTACAGCGCCAATACCATGGTGAACGCCACATTGACTCACGGTACCGAATGGCACAATCCGGCGTGGGCCACCTACCTGCTCCGCTCGCTGCTTGAGAATCCGGAGTTCCGCATTGACTTCATCAACCGCTGTGCCGACCACATGAATACAACCTTCCTACCGGAGGTGGTCATCGCGGAATTGGACCGGATCGAAGCGGCCATGGAGCCGGAAATCGCGGAGCACATCCGCCGCTGGGGCCGGCCTGCCGGAAACCTGGAACTTTGGAAATCCCAGAATGAGAGCCTGCGGGTGTTCGCCCGGTTCCGGCCTGCATCGAATATGAATCATATTGTCCGTTACTTTAGGCTGGAAGGCACATACCGGCTGACGGTAAAGACCGATGCGGCCAAAGGGTTTGTCAAGGTCAACTCCATTACCATCGCCCCCGGCACGCCGGGAGTGACCGACCCTGGAAATTGGAGCGGCACATATTTCAAAGGCATCCCCATCACTATAAGCGCTGTTCCCCATGAGGGGCATCGGTTTGTCGGGTGGGAAGGGGTGCCGGAAGAAATGCGGCACCTGCCGGCAATCACCATAACCCCAAAGGACTCGCTGACAGTTACCGCCTGCTTTACGGCGGAATAATCCGCAAAGGAGTGGTTGGATGGACACATTGACAGCGATTAAGGCAAGGCGCAGTATTCGCAAGTACAAGGCTCAGCCGATTGAACCGGAGAAGCTGGAAGCAGTTTTGGAGGCGGCACGGCTGGCTCCGTCAGCCCGCAACGCCCAGCTGTGGAAGTTTGTTGTGGTGGAGGATCAAAAACAAAAGGATCTTTTGGCTGCCTCCACCAAGCACAAATTTATCGCCGAGGCTCCAGTGATTATCGCCGGAGTGGCGCTGGATCCGGAACGGGAGATGCTGTGCGGGGTGCCGGCGTACGCGGTGGATCTAGCCATTGCCATGACCAACATCACTCTGGCGGCATGCGCTTTGGGGCTCGGCACCTGCTGGATCGGCGGCTTTGAGCAGGGCCCTGCCCGGGAAGCGTTGGGTGTTCCGGAAAAGTACAAGATCGTCGAGCTGATGTCTTTGGGGTATCCGGACGAAGACCCGCCGCCCCGCCCCCGCAAAGAGCTGGCGGAGATTGTTTGCCGCGATCACTTTGCTGAGTGAGCGTGGCGATGCATTTAAGCAGTTTGAGGGCTTTACTTGCACATCAGGTAAAGCCCTTGTTTTTTCAAATTTAGGAAGGGATTTACAAACTTAAAGATAATAATATGGCTAAACCGTTTTCGTAAAGAAATGCAATGTGAAGGATGAAGCCGATGAAGTTCACCGATGGAAACTGGCTGATGCGGCCTGGCGTCAAGGCCCTTTATCCGGCGATGGCCTACGATGTGGAATTTGAAGCAGATCAGGTCACGATCTATGCGCCTACCTGGCCTGTCAAGCACAGGGGGGCAACGGTTGACGGCCCGCTGCTGACTGTCAAGCTTTTCTCGCCCATGCCCGATGTGATCGGGGTGAGAATTTACCATCACATGGGCGGCAGGGACCGAGGGCCCCACTTTGAGCTGAGCACTGAAGCGCCCGGCGGCGCAGGCCATTACCGCCAGGTGATTGATACCGATACGGCAGTGGGGCTTAAGAGCGGCGGGCTTAAAGCTTTGGCCCGAAAAAACGGCTCGTTCGCACTGGAGTTTTACAGCGGGGCTGCCCAAATAACCGCAAGCGATCCCCGCAGCATGGCCTATCTGGAAGTGGAGGGCGAAGGCACCTTTGTCCGGGAACAGCTGCGGCTGGGAGTGGGCGAATGTGTCTATGGGCTGGGTGAGCGCTTCACCGCCTTCGTCAAAAACGGCCAAAGCGTCGACATCTGGAACCAGGACGGGGGCACCGGAAGTGAACAGGCGTACAAAAACATCCCGTTCTATATCACCAACAGAGGCTACGGTGTGTTTGTCAACCATCCGGGCCATGTGTCTTTCGAAGTTGCCAGCGAGCGGGTGGCCAAGGTGCAGTTCAGCGTCCCCGGTGAATACCTCGAGTATTTCGTGATCAACGGGCCTTCACCAAAAGACGTGCTGAGGCGCTACACAGCCCTTACGGGAAGGCCGGCGCTGCCGCCCGCCTGGTCCTTCGGGCTGTGGCTGACCACTTCCTTCACCACCAACTACGATGAAGCCACCGTTTCCCATTTCATCGACAAAATGGAGGAATACGAGATTCCCCTGCACGTCTTCCATTTCGACTGTTTCTGGATGAAGGAGTACCACTGGTGCGACTTCAAATGGGATCAGCGTGTGTTCCCCGATCCCATGGGAATGCTCAGGCGGCTCAAGGAGCGGGGGTTAAAGATCTGTGTCTGGATCAATCCGTACGTCGCCCAGCGCTCTGAGCTGTTCGAGGAGGGAGTGCGGGGCGGCTATTTCCTCAAGAAGCCCAACGGCGATGTTTGGCAGTGGGATAAGTGGCAGGCGGGAATGGCGGTCGTGGATTTCACCAACCCAGAGGCTTGCGCATGGTACACGGGCAAACTCCGGGAACTGTTGGCGATGGGAGTGGACTGCTTCAAGACCGATTTCGGCGAGCGGATTCCCACCGACGTGGTGTACCACGACGGGTCGGATCCGGTGAAAATGCACAACTACTATGCTTATTTGTACAACAAGACTGTTTTTGAACTTCTGGAAGAGGTCAAAGGCAAACAGGAGGCTGTGGTGTTTGCCCGATCCGCTGCCGCGGGCAGCCAGAAATTCCCTGTCCACTGGGGAGGCGACTGCAGCTCCACCTACGAATCCATGGCCGAAAGCCTCCGGGGCGGGCTGTCGCTGTGCCTTTCGGGGTTTGGTTTTTGGAGCCATGATATCAGCGGTTTCGAAGCCACGGCGACGCCGGCGCTCTACAAGCGCTGGGCTGCCTTCGGGCTGTTGAGCTCCCACAGCCGCCTGCACGGCAACGCATCCTACCGGGTGCCCTGGCTTTTTGACGAAGAAGCGGTCGATGTGCTGCGCCAGTTCACCATGCTGAAATGCCGCCTGATGCCCTATCTGTTCAAGAGCGCGGTTCAGGCGGCCAGGGAAGGCATCCCCATGATGCGGGCGATGATGCTGGAGTTCCCTGAAGATCCGGGCTGCGATTACCTGGACCGCCAGTACATGCTGGGAGACGCGCTGTTGGCCGCCCCGGTCTTCAGCGACGAGGGGGATGTCAGCTACTACCTGCCTGAGGGCACATGGATCAACTACTTCACCAATGAAACTGTCACTGGCGGGCGCTGGGTCCGCGAACGGCACGACTTCTTCAGCCTGCCGCTGTTGATCAGGCCGAATACGATCGTCGCCGTAGGCGCCAGTGAGCGGGAAGTGGATTACGACTACGCCGACGGAGTCAGCCTGCACTTGGGCTGGATCGATGACGGTGGAAGTGCGTGCGTGGAAGTGTTCAATCCCAAGGCTGAATTGGAGCTTAAGGTCAAGGTGGCGAGAAGCGGCAGCCGCCTCACAATCAAGGCGGAAGGTTGCGGCAAGCCGTGGCGGCTGGTGCTGAGAGCCATTGCCGCCGATGAGGTTGCCGCGGTGGAAAACGGACACTCGGCAGAATCTGAGCTTGGCGCCGTGATCCATCCCGACAGGGCGGATCGGGTGACCATCACCTGTGCGCTCCGGGAATAAGCGGCGGGGAATCATATACTAAAACAATGGTATAGAAATGGGGTATTGGCCTTGCGCATCGATTTGCCTTTTCAGAATCCTGAACTGGACCTGGAAACACGGCTCAACGATCTGGTTGGGCGATTGACGGTGGAAGAGAAAATGGCGTTGATTCCAACCAGGCAGGCAGGAATCGAGCGGTTGGGAATCAAGCCTTTTCATATCGGAGGTGAGGCTGCCCACGGCCTGGTGTACAGAGACGGCAGCCCAACCACAGTCTTCCCTCAGACTTTGGGTTTGGCCTGCACCTGGAATCCTGATTTGATGCGGAGAATCGGCAGTGCGGTTTCTGACGAAGCCCGCGCCTACTTTTACCAAAAAGGCCAGACAGGGGGGCTGATCCTCTTCGCTCCCACGGTGGATCTGGAACGGGATCCCCGCTGGGGCCGCACGGAAGAAGGCTACGGCGAAGATCCTTTCCTGACCAGCACTATGGCAGGAGCATACGTTGAAGGGCTGCAGGGCAGCCATCCGTTCTACTTGAAAGCTGCCGCCACGCTCAAGCATTTCTTCGCCAACAACAATGAGGCGAACCGAGGCTGCTGCTCCGCCAGCATCGATTGGCGGAACATGCGGGAATACTACTGGGAGGCTTTTCGCCCCATCGTGGAAAGAGCCCGGGTTTGCGGCATCATGACCGCATACAACGAAATCAACGGTGTGCCCGCCATCCTTAACAAGAAAGCCATTGGCGAGGCGAAGCATGAGTGGGGGCTGCCCGGTTTTGTGGTGGGTGATGAAAACGACTTCCGGCAGATAGTCGAGCTGCACCGTTATTTCGACAATCACGCCGAATCCATCGCCGCTACACTCAAAAGCGGCGTCGACTGCCTGATCGACGACCCGGACCTGGTGGTGGCTGCACTGCGGGAGGCGTTAGAGCGAAGGCTGTTGACTGAAGCGGATTTGGACCGGGCTGTCAAGAACACGCTGCGGGTCCGCTTTCGCCTCGGCCACTTCGATCCGGCTGAGAACAACCCCTACTCCGGGATCGGCCCAAAGGCGATCTGCTGTGAGAAGCACCGTGAGCTTGCCCTTGAGGCGCAGCGGGAATCGATCGTGCTCTTGAAGAACGACAGCCGCTTATTACCTCTGGATCAGGGGCGCATCAAGAGAATCGCGGTGATCGGCCCACTGGCGGACACTGTCGACTTGGACTGGTACACCGGCTTCGCCCCTTACAAAGTGACCATTCTTGACGGTATCCGCCGCAAGCTGCCGGAGTGCCGGATCACCTACTGCAGCGGTTTAAGCCAAATCGCTCTCAAAGCAAAGTCAGCCGGGCGGTATGTAGCGCCCGCCGCCGACGGTGTGCTGCGGGCCGGGGCAGATCAAATCACGGCAGAGGCAGTTTTTGAGCTTAACGATTGGGGTTGGGGGCGCTGTACCTTGCGATCCCTGACCAACGGCAAGTACGTGACCACAAAGAATGTGCTGACTGCCGACGCGGATCAGGTCTACGGCTGGTTTGTCAGGGAACTATACGGATTGGAGCCTGTGGATGCGAAAAACCCCGAAACCGTGGAGATGACAACCTGGGATCATCACCGGGTTGTGCTCGACGACGAGTGTTTGGTGCCTGCAGCCAGGCGCAAGGCGGGAGAGGGTGATAACGAAGGCGAGCGTTTTGAAGTCACGATTGTGAAAGACGGGATTGCCGAGGCGGTGCGGGCGGCCCAGGAGGCCGATGTGGTGATTCTCTGCGCCGGCAACCATCCGCTGATCAACGGCAGGGAAGAGATCGACCGCCCAGACATCACGCTGCCCCCGAGCCAGCAGCAGCTGATCAAGGCAGTCTGTAAAGCCAATCCCAATACCGTCCTGGTGCTCGTCGCCAGCTACCCCGTGGCAGTGAATTGGGAACAAGAACATCTGCCGGCCATAGTCTACACAACAAATTGCTGTCAGGAATTGGGCACCGGTGTTGCCGACGCGCTCTTTGGCGACTATAACCCGGCGGGCAGGTTGAACATGACCTGGTACCGGTCTGCGAGCCAACTGCCGGATATCATGGATTACGACATCATCAAGGGCGGTCGTACCTACATGTATTTTGAAGGTGAACCGCTGTACCCCTTCGGCTATGGGTTGAGCTACACCGAATTCACCTACAGCGGGCTGGAAATCAGCGGCGACCGTTTCGGCCCTGATGATCACATCCAGCTGAGATTCACAGTGACCAACACCGGCCGGGCTGCCGGGGATGAGGTGGCTCAGGTTTATGTGCGGGGAGAATCCAAACGGGCCAAACGCCCGCTGAAACAGCTGAAAGGCTTTCGCAGGATCCATCTGGAACCAGGTGAGAGCAAAACTCTGGAATTTGCCATTCCCGTAAACGATCTCCGCCGCTATGATGTGTCGCGTGAGCGATACTGTGTGGAAGCTGGTTTCTATACGATCATGGTTGGGCGTTCCAGTGCCCATATCGAGCTTGCCGCCGTTGTCCGGGTCGACGGCGAGGAAATCCCGCCCCGGGATTTGACCAGGATTACCAGGGCGGAAGCCTACGACGACTATGACGGTGTGTTTCTCGATGAATCGATAGAAGGCGGAAGCGCCGTGGTGATCGGGCTGGATCAGGGTTGGCTCTGCTTCCGCGATGTGAAGCTGCCGGAAGACGCCTCCGCGCTGGAATTGAGGGTGTCCAGCCCACTGATGGGGGGCACTATCGAGCTGCGCTGCGATCACCCTGCCGGGACGATTTTGGGCGGGTGCGCCATTGATGCGACCGGCGGCAGTCAAGTCTGGGAGACCTTTTCCATGCCGATCATACCGACCGGGGGAGTCCGGGATCTCTATCTTGTCCTCACTGGGGATCTGCGGTTGGCATGGCTTAGGTGTAAACGGTGACAAATAATGGTGGAGGTAGGCCGTCGATGAAGACAATAAGAGACATAGCAAGAATAGCCGGGGTCTCGGTAGCCACTGTTTCCAAAGTGATCAACAACTACCCGGATATCAGTGAGAGAACGAAGCAAAAAGTCCTTGAAGTGATGAAAAGAGAGGGTTACGAACCGAATGTGATCGCCAAAAGCCTCTCAGGCAAGCAGTCATACTCAATCGGGTTTTGCTTTTGCTACAATCCTGCGCCTGGGCTGCACCACTCGTTTTTCCAAAACCTGCTGTACGGAATGGAACAGACGCTGGGCGCCCATGGCTATGATTTCGTGATTCTGTCTGAGAACAGCATTCAAGGGTGCCAGGATTTTCTCTACAAGTGCCGCACCCGCCAGGTGGACGGCGCAGTCTTCCTCGGCGTCGACAAAAACGACAGGCGTCTGGCCACATTGTTGGCGTCAAACCTGCCGGCAGTTTTCATCGACGGCGACCATCAAGGCACTCGCTCCCGCTGTGTTGTCTGGGACAACTACTCTGGAGTGCGCCAGGCGGTGGAATACCTGTACACCCTGGGACACCGCAAGATCGCCATGATCAAAGGCTTGCCCGGTGTCAAGCCTACAGAGGAAAGAACCGAAGGGTTTTTGCAGGCCTTAAGGCAGTTCGATCTCCACTGCCCAAGCCAGTGGCTGGTGGAGGGCGGAGATTATTTGGAAACATGCGGTTACGAAGGGATGCTAAGTTTGCTGAGCCTAGAAGACAAACCGACTGCGGTTTTCTGCCAGAGTGACACGCTGGCCATAGGGGCGCTGCGGGCGGTCGAGGATTCTGGTTTTAGCTGCCCGGAGGATTTTTCAATCATTGGCTACGATGATATTGATGTGGCGAGTTATATCAAGCCAAAGCTGACTACGGTCAGGCAGGACACTGTGCTGATGGGCAAGACCGCTGCCGAAGTCCTGCTGAGCCTCATTCGCGATCCGAAGTCGCCCACGTCTCCGGTAGTGCTGCCGGTGGAACTGGTACGCCGCGACTCCTGCCGCAGCGTCGATTAGAATGTGTGCTTGTAGAAAGGGATGGAACCTTTTTCATTATATTTCCATGAAAATGCAGGAATTCACAGGACCGAGGTGGAAGAAAAATGCTTTAACATGAGCAAGATGAACAAAACGGCAAGGCTGAATTAGGAGGCGTCGAACTTGATTTTCCCCCCAAGTTACACCAGCAAGCTGGACCTGAGGCAAACACAGGAAGCGATTAAACTGCTCAAAGACTTCTTCGAACGGATTCTAGCCCAACGGCTGAACCTGACCAGAGTGTCAGCGCCGCTGTTTGTCCCCCACAATTCAGGGCTGCAGGACAACCTCACCGGAGTGGAAAGGCCGATCATCTTTGATGTGCCGGCGATCAACGCCCAGTGCGAGATCATCCATTCGCTCGCGAAATGGAAGCGGAAGGCGCTGAAAGAGTATAATTTCCGCGTCGGCGAAGGACTCTATACTGATATGAACGCCATCAGGCGCGATGAGGCCTTGGACAACCTTCATTCTGTCTATGTGGATCAGTGGGACTGGGAGCGGATCATCCGGCCTGAAGACCGCAACCTTGAGTTTTTGTACAGCATTGTGGAGAAGATATACGACTGCCTTAAGGAGGCGGAAAGGGAGATCCATCGAGCCTATCCAATCTTGGAGTGGGAACTGCCTGAATCGATCAGTTTCATTACCTCTCAGGAGCTCGAGGATCTTTATCCCCATCTGGAGCCGAAGCAGAGAGAAGACGCGATTGCCAAAGAGCGGAAAGCGGTCTTTCTGGCGCAGATCGGGGGGAAACTGGCTTCCGGAATCAGGCACGACGGACGGGCGCCGGATTATGACGATTGGAGCCTCAACGGCGATATATTGGTCTGGCACCCGATTTTGCAGCAGGCTTTGGAATTGTCGTCGATGGGTATCCGGGTCGACCCGGAGGCGATGCTTAGGCAGCTGAAGATCGCCGGCTGCGAGCATTGGAAGGAATATGCGTTTCACAGGGAGCTGCTTGAAGGCAAGCTGCCTCAGACGATCGGAGGCGGGATCGGGCAGTCGCGCCTGTGCATGTATTTCCTGGAAAAAGCCCACATCGGCGAAGTGCAGGCGGCGGTATGGCCGAAGCAGATCATAGAAATGTGCAGGGAAAACAACATCTTTTTACTATAACGCGGTAGGAGGAATAGGCGTGGAACGTGTTGAGGTCAAACAGCTGTTTCGCAATTACTGTGCCTATATCGATCAGAATGTTGTGGTCTGCGGTTGGATCCGCACCATCAGGGATTCAAAGCGGTTCGCGTTTATTGAGCTGAATGACGGGACGTTCTTCAAGAACCTGCAGATCGTGATTGACGACACTCTGCCCAATTTCGACGAGGTGGTGAAACTGGGCATCAGCTCGGCAATCATTGCCGAGGGCAGGCTGGTGGAAAGCCCCGGCGACAAACAGCCTTTCGAGCTGAAGGCCACCAGGGTTGTCATTGAAGGGTACAGCGCCAGCGACTATCCTCTGCAGAAGAAGCGCCACAGCTTTGAGTATCTCAGGACCATAGCCCATCTGCGCCCGAGGACCAACACCTTCTCGGCAGTGTTCCGCATCAGGTCGGCGGCAGCCTATGCCATTCACAAGTTCTTCCAGGAGCGGGGCTTCGTCTACGTCCACACACCGATCATCACCGGCAGCGACGCGGAAGGGGCCGGCGCCATGTTCAGGGTCACCACATTGGATTTCGATCGGCCGGCGCGGAATGAAAACGGAAGCATAGACTTCAGCCGTGACTTTTTCGGCAGAGAGGCGAAGCTGACCGTCAGCGGGCAGCTGAACGCGGAAGCGTACGCCATGGCATTCAGGAAAGTGTATACTTTTGGCCCCACGTTCCGGGCGGAAAACTCCAACACTCCCCGGCACGCGGCGGAATTTTGGATGGTGGAGCCCGAGGTGGCTTTCGCCGACTTGGAAGACAACATGGATCTTGCGGAAGCGATGCTGAAATACTTGATAGAGTACTGCCTTGAAAACGCCCCCGAGGAAATGGAGTTCTTCAACAAGTTCATCGATCAAAACCTGTTCGCCCGCTTGGACAATGTGGTGAACTCCAGCTTCGAGCGGATCACTTACACCGAAGCGATCGAGCTTCTGGCCAAGTCAGGGCAGAAGTTCCAGTTTCCGGTGGAATGGGGCTGCGATCTCCAGACCGAGCATGAGCGGTATCTGACGGAGCAGATCTTTAAGAAACCGGTGTTCGTCATCAATTATCCGAAGGACATCAAGGCCTTTTACATGCGGTTGAACGATGACAGCAAAACGGTGGCGGCCATGGATCTCTTGGTCCCGGGAGTCGGGGAGATCATCGGCGGCAGCCAGAGAGAAGAGCGTTATGAGCTGCTGCGGGCGAGGATGGAAGAGCTGGGCCTGTCTGAAGATGAATATTGGTGGTATCTCGACACCCGCAAATACGGCACCAACAAGCACAGCGGCTTTGGCCTCGGGTTCGAACGGGCGATCATGTACCTGACGGGGATGACAAATATCCGGGATGTGCTCCCGTTCCCCCGGACCGTAAACAGTATCGAGTTTTAAAAAAAGCCGGCGGCGCTCCAAGCTCCAAGGCAAGGGCAGCCCGCCGGCTTTCTTTTTACCGGTTTGTTTAGAAGCGGTATTCGACTATGACTCTGGCTCTGACTTCCACATCCCCGGGATTGATTACGGTTTTAGCGCTGTCTAAGGAAGCGGCTCTGAACACGACTGCTTCGGTGTACGGCGCATAGGTTTCGCCCTGCTCTGTGATGGACACGATTTCTTTGATGGTGACTCCGGCAGCTTTGGCAATGGCTTCTGCTTTGTCACGGGCCTGGCGGGTGGCGTTTTCCAGAGCGGTCAGCTGAAGATCGGCTTTGTTTTCGGTGTCGAACGTGACACCCTGGACTTGGTTTGCCCCTGCCTTGATCGCCAAGTCGATGATCGTACCCACTTCCTCCAGGCGGTTGGTGCGGACATTGACCTGATTGCGCACGACATACACGGTGCTGGTGCGCTGTTCGCCTTCCTGGTAGCTGTAGATATAATAACCGCTGGTAGTGATTTCCTTGTCGCTCAAGCCGAACTGCTTCAAAGCGGCAATGATCTTGGACATATACTCTGCGTTCTGCTGTGACGCCTTCTCCGCCAAATTGTCCCTGGTTTCCACACCGAGGGTGATGTACGCGGTATCCGGCGCGGTGGTGACAACAGCGTCGCCGCTGACTCTGATCACACCTGAACTGTCTGTCGTCTGCGCTGCGGCGTCAAAATCAAGGTTGGCCGCGATCATCACACCAGCGATGAGCAGCAGCGCGCAGCCTATCACCCACAAACCCTTTCTTGCTTTACCCATTGTTTATTCCTCCTTTGGATTCTCAATCACTGTCAAACTCTTTGTTTCGCCAAAAAACACCGGATGCCCGTCAATGGAGCCAAAAACGCTTACTTCAACCAGATAAGAACCGGGTTCGCCGGGGGCTGTGAGGGAAACGGCGCCCGACAGAGGGCTGCCGTAGGCCAAGTCCTTCTGGTTCCAGCTGTCGATGCTCAGCTCGGCGGCGATGGTGAACAGGCCGTTTTTGTCTGTGTGCATCAGCCTGATGATGGGAGTTTCCATCGTAAAGGCGGTTCCTTCGGCTGCAGTCAGAGTCACTTCCAGGTTCAGCTCTGATCCTGCCTCCACCGCATCCGGAAACTCGACTGCCACTGTGACCGGATTGGCTTTTTCCGCCGCGAGCGGCTGGTCGAAAGCGGCCATGGTCCGAAACTGTGCGGCAGTGTCTTCAAACCGCATTATTTCTGTTTGGCCGACACCTGGATCAACAGGCGGCTGCGCCGGGTCGCCTTGGGTGAATAGGATCAGCACCAGAATCATCGCCGCAGCCAAAGCCGGCATCCAACTCATTCGCTGTTTGTACCAGGGCGCCGGCTTCAGCCTTGCTTCGACGGCGCTCCACATCCGCTGTGGGGATCCCTGCCACATGGTGTGCTGTTCCAGGGCGTTGGTGATCTCTTGATCAGCGATCTGCAGGTCCTTCTTTTTGCCGTCAGGCACCAAACTCACCCCTTTCACTCGCCTCCAGGCTGGCCTTCAGCCGCTGACGGGCGACATATAGACGGGATTTGACTGTGGACTGGGGCACTTTGAGAGCCGCGGCGATTTCCAGTTCAGTCAATCCGCTCAGGTATTTGAGGACGATCGGCAGGCGATGCTTTTCATCGAGCCGGTTGATGGCTGCATACAGGCGATCAGCCCTTTCGTTGGCCAGGGCTTGGTCTTCCGGGGAAAACTCCAGGCTGGAGCCGGCGTCCATATTGGGGACGTATTCCGGTTCAACTCTGAATTTGTGCCTGACTCGTTTCGCTTTGTTGATCACAATCCTGGAAAACCAAGGCTTGAAGGCCATGCCGTCCTTGAAGGTCCGAATGGACCGGAAGGCTTGGATAAACGCTTCCTGCACCGCGTCTTCGGCAGTGGGCCAATCATGGGTGATCATGTATGCCAGCCGGACCGCGGCCTCGACATGAGTTTGAAATATCGCTTCCATGGCGCGGCGATCGCCCTGTTTAATTCTGCTGATCAGCTCAAACTCAGTTTCAGCCATCCCTTGCCTCCTTCCTCGGCACTCACTTTATATATCCAATGGGCAAGCAAAAAGTTGATTTATTTCGCAGATTAATTTATCGAACCCTGATTCACGCAGTGCCGTTCCCATTTTACCACGGCCGGGTGGAGCAATCAGCTGTCAAATACAGGCATACAATACGTCTTTCGCTAGATTTGCCTTCATCACCTGTAACAAACGGTGGAGGGCACGAAAAGCCCCTGCGGCTGATTGTCTTCAGCGGTGATCAGCTACAGGGGGAGAAGTTGTGCTTTGCGCATTTAGGCAGCCTCCAGTGCTTCGAGTGTCAGCCTTGCTGTTCCAAGCGCTGCTTTTTGTTCCATACCAGGATCAGATAGGCAAAGGCCAAACAGCCAATAATCAAGGGGAAATAAAAGATTATTGTCCGCCAGAGAATGATAAAGGCGCCGAGCTTGGCGTCGGAAAAAGTTTCATCAAGCATGTAGACGGAAAAAATCTCTGAAACCCCCGCGCCTCCCGGAATTGGGGTGAACGCTGATGAAATCCCGAGCAAAGTGGCAATGCTGTAATTATAGAACGACATGACGGGCTTGGCCTGGAGGCCTGTGAGCAGGAAACACCCCGCCAGGTAGAGAAGGGCGAAATAACCGCCGCCGCAGACGACGGAGCCGGCGAAATAGCGCCCGCGTCCGGCGAAAGTCTGCCGGAACGTGGACACAAAAGTGTTGAACCACTGGGATATGTTGGGGTACCTGCTGAAGCGTTCGAACCATGTCCGAAAACGGTGCCCGTGCCAGACAATGGCGATTAGCGCCGCCAGGATCAAGGCGTAAAGCAGGACAACCAGTTTGATGTATGAGAAATACGGGGCGATCTGCTCTGGGATACTGCTCATCACAGTCACGACCAGTGCGATCACCGCGACCATGCCGACTTGCGCTCCCATGCTGGCGCTGGTGATCACGCCGGTCGCTTTGCCCACGTTCAGCCGGCAGCGGTAGAGGATGTAGATCAAAAACGGGACGCCTCCGGCGGTGAAAGGTGTCACTAATGTGACAAAATGGTTGGCAATCATGATCAACATCAGCATGGGAAAAGAGATCCGATGGCCGATGGAAGCGAGAATGATCCGGATCCGCAGTGTGTCCACGACCCAGGCAAGGATGATCGAAACAAAAGCGAACAACAAGTAATTGCCCGGATAGCTTTTGATCACAGCCCATATTTGTCTTGGGTTTGCAAGTTTGACGAAGATCACTGTCAGGGTGACGGCGGTGGCGGCGACGAGAAACGCGATTCCTTTCCAAGACGGCTTGATGCGCTTCAGCTCCGGTTTATCCACATCTACTGCTCCTTTTTTGTGAATTGCTCTCTCTTTTGTTTCTACATTATGGAGATAAACCCTTGTAGAAAGATGTCCTTTTCAGTATAATGTATGGGAAAGCAAACTGAAGAAAGGTCAAGGTATAGATACAGATGAAGAACTAATCCACTGCAAACCGATAACAGGGAGGCGTACAAACCCGGAACAGGCGGGTTTGCTGTCATGCTGTTTACTGCGCGAGTGGATAGTGTGTCTATACCGAGATGACAAGGGATCCCAGGGATCCTTGCGGCACTATCCTCTCCATAAAGGAGGGGTTTTTTTATGTTACTGCTGGAAGCAAAGCAGCTTAAGAAGTACTACGGCGACCGTTTGATTCTGGAAGTCCCGGATTTGAAAGTTTACGGCCATGATCGGATTGGTGTGGTTGGCCCCAACGGAGCGGGGAAGACGACTTTGCTGGATCTGCTGTGCGGGCGGTTGGCTCCGGACGATGGTTCAGTGGCTGTTTACGGGAGCTTGACATATTTGTCTCAGTTGGAACCTCCCAAGGAAAAACGGCTTGATCCGGAAATGGCGTCCAGGTTTTCTGTGCCAGCTGTGTGGCACGATCAGATGAGCGGCGGTGAGAAAACCCGGTTCAAACTGGCTCAGATTATGGGCAGGCTCGACTGCCACATGATCTTGGCCGATGAGCCTACCAGCAGCTTGGATATCGGCGGCATCGAACTTCTGGAAGAAATGCTGGAAAGCTTTGCCGGCGCTTTGATGGTCGTATCCCATGATCGGGACTTCCTCGATCGCCTATGCAGCAAAATCCTGGAAGTGGAAGCAGGCAGGATCACAGTCTATCCCGGAAATTACAGCGAATACGCCAGGCTTAAGGCAGAGCGCCGGGCCAGGGCGGAGTTTGAGTATCAACAGTATGTAAAGGAAAAACAGCGCCTGGAAGAGGTGGCCTCAAGGCTTAAACAGCAGTCGGCCGGCATCAAGCGCACACCAAAACGCATGGGCATTTCGGAGGCAAGGCTGCACAAGATGGGCGGCCAGAATGCAAAAGCCACTTTGGACCGGGCTGTCAAGAATGTGGAAAAACGCATTGAACACCTTGAGGTCAAGCAGAAACCGCTGCAGCTTGTTCAGCTGAAACTTACCATTGAGGAAAGCCGGCAGCCGGCAAGCAGAATAATCGCAAGTGGAAAAAATGTCAGCAGAGCCTTTGGCGAGCGGATCCTTTTCCGGGATGCCAATTTCCAGATCCTAACACGGAGCAAAACCGCCCTGATCGGGCCGAACGGCTGCGGCAAGAGCACGCTTCTGAAGATGATCGTGGCCGGTGCTCCAGGAATCAGGCTGGCAAAGGGCGCCAGGATCGGTTACTTCAGTCAAGCTTTGGATATTCTTGATGAAAACCTGTCTATCCTTGACAATGTGATGGCGACCAGCATCTACGATCAGACTACAGTCAGGGTTATTCTGGCCCGGTTGTTGTTCAAACGGGATGACGTGCACAAGCCGGTGGCGGCCTTAAGCGGTGGCGAACGGGTGAGAGCCGCCTTTGCCAAGATCCTGGCCCAAGATTTTAACTTCCTGATTCTCGACGAACCAACGAACTATCTTGATGTTGCTTCTCTGGAAGCAGTGGAGGACACTTTCTACCATTATGAAGGAACGATGCTGTTTGTGACTCATGATCGGAGATTCATCAGTGCAGTGGCCGACCATATTATGACCATCAAAGATCAGCAGATCCACCAGTTTGGCGGTACGTACCGGGAATATGTGGAATGGGTGCAGAAACCGGCACTCAGCAATTCCACAGAGCGGCAGATTATGATCCTGGAAAACCGCTTGGCGGAGGTGATCGGGAGGTTGTCTGTACTGCCGCCTCAGGGTGACCGGGAAGCACTGGAACAGGAGTATGAACGGATTCTGGCCCAATTGCGATCTTTAAGAAAGTAAGCCACAGCACCGGCAATACCCACCCAAGGCAGGGGCGCCCGGCGGCAGCCGCAGAAGCAGCTGCCGGGTGCATTTTGCTGTATACAGCAGGAATTAGGGTCTGGACAGCAAATAATATAAAAGCATAAAAATACAGAAATGTAGAATATGGATAGTAATAGTTGTTTAATTGTCAGCAGCTGTTGGAGGTGGGTTTAAAGGCAATGATCCGCTGCGGCTTGGCCCTGGCTGGCGGCGGCGGCAAGGGCGCCTATCAGATCGGTGTGCTTAAGGCCCTGTGCCAGTTGGGGTTCACTCCGGATCGGTTCGCGGCCGTGGCAGGCAGTTCGGTAGGGGCATTGAACCTGGCTCTCTTTGTCCAAAACGATCTGGAAAAGGCGGAACAGGTGTGGCTCTCCATTACATCTGACCAGATTTTCTCCATCGATGTCGACGCGGTGCTGGCCGCGCTGCTCCGCAGCGCCCCGTTGACAGCGGTGGTCAAAAGCCGTGTCAGCCGCAGGCTGCTGGCCCTGGCCTCCCACGGCGTGTTTTCCCGGGCGGGGTTGATGCGGCTGATGGCGGAACACCTGAATCCGGAACTGATCAAGCGCCATGCTTCGGGAGCCTTGTTTGCGGCGTGCGTTCAGATTCCAAGCCTGAAGGCAAAGTATTTGCGGCTCGACGGTGTCGATGTCCGGAAGATCACCGATATTCTGCTTGCCAGTTCGGCCATACCTTTGTTTTTCAAGCCTGTGAAAATCGATGGACAGTACTATATCGACGGCGGTGTCCTGGACAACCTGCCGATCAGGCCCCTTTATGAATTGGGCTGTGAGCTGATCTTCGCCGTTCACTTAAGCCGCAGGGCGGTGGTGAACCACAGCCGGTTTCCCGGCGCCAGGATTCTGGAAATAGTGCCTCAGGAAGACTTGGGATCGATGTGCGACGGCACGTTGGATTTCACCACTATGGGGATTAGGCGCCGGATCGAACTTGGTTACCGTGATGGGATGCGCATTGTCCGCAAGGCATTGGCGTTTGCGCCCATGGCGGTTGGTGTTGTCGACGAACGGCTGGGTGTTGGGGAGGGAGAACAGTGGCTTTGAACTTGGATGCCGGCGCACCGGGAGCGGTTGATGCGCTCGGCGCGGGTGACAAGAGCGGAGTTCCCTATGGGGCGGACGAGATCGATCGGGTTGTGGAGCAGGTGATTGACAGATACCGATCGAACAGCAAGGACATCATGCGCTTGGCCTTGGAGACGATTGTCGCCCTCACGGCGTCGGAGGCCCGGGTGAGAGAATTGGCCGAGCAGGGTTTTTTGGCGCGGGCGTTTCGCACTGTGATCGGATCCAATGACCGGCTGCGGGACAGCATTGACGCCAATTTGGTGATCTCCCAGTACGCGGCGGTTAGACTGCTGCAGCGGCTGGTGGAGCAGAACATGCTCAATCTCAAGCTGGCGTCTGCCGTCAACCGAAAGCTGGACAAACTGGCTCTGAACATTGACCCGGAGCTGCTGCATGACCTGGCGCAGCTCGCCGGCCTCTACGAGCAGGTGAGCTGCGAGATCGCCGCCTTGGAGGCCAGGATTGCCAGGCTCGAACGTCTGCTGGAATAGGCCGGCTTTATCCGCCGGCCTTTTTGATTTAAAATAAGAATTGGAAAAAATAATCATATTGGGAAGGAAGAGGCGTATATGGCAGAGGAAATGCTGCAGACAGAGGACAGTCAGCTGCTGCGGCCGCCGGTTGAGGGGGAGGATTTCACCACCACGGATACCTGGCGTGTGCTGCGGATCCAATCGGAGATAGTCAAAGGGTTTGACGAACTGGCTCATATCGGCCCTGCTGTGGCTGTGTTCGGTTCCGCCCGCACTCCCGAACACCACCGGTATTACCAACTGGCGCGGGAAACCGGATATAAGCTCGCCAAGGCTGGCCTGGCGGTAATCACCGGAGGTGGGCCAGGGATTATGCAGGCGGCCAACCAAGGGGCGAAAGAAGCGGGAGGGTTGTCTATTGGCTGCAATATCGAGCTGCCGTATGAACAGAAGGCAAACCCTTACCTTGATGTGCATATCGACTTTCGCTACTTTTTCGTGCGCAAGCTGATGCTGGTGAAATATGCCCGGGCGTTTGTGATCCTGCCGGGAGGGCTCGGCACCATTGACGAGCTGTATGAGGCGTTGACACTGATACAAACTGGGAAGATCCAGCGTTTTCCCGTTGTCCTGATGGGCACTGACTACTGGCGGGATTTGGTCGACTGGATGGAAGAGAAGATGCTGGGGGAAGGTATGATTAATCCCTCGGATCTGCAGCTTTTGCAGCTTACTGATGATCCGGATCAAGCAGTGGCGGTTGTCAAGGACACAATCCGCATCTAACCTTGCGGCAGGTGTTGGCGGATTGATGCAGAAGCAAATACGTAGGCCGAATTCTTGGGGGGAAGGCACGAATGCGTATTTTCATCACCGTGTTGGCTGTCCTTGTAGCCTTGGCCGGCATTGGTTACGGGTTCATCGCGTTCTTTTACACCTATCCCGATGAGGTTGCCCGCGCTTATATGGAAAGCATAGTGCAGGGCGAGTATGAGCAGCTGGAGAGCTTTCACCACACAAAGCACCCGTTTCCGCAGGCCGAGGAGATCGAAACGGGGTTTGAGAATTTTGCCGAGGCTTATGGATTGACCAAGATCGAACTGGTGGGATTGCATCCCGTCGAAGAGAAGTTCACCACGGCGGTATACACTGTTGATCTGCGCTATGAAAGCCGGTATTTTGAACCGCTGCTGATCCAGTTTCAGCTGAACCTGGCCTGGGACGGGCCGCTTACCTGGAAGGTTGAATGGGCGGATGTGCTGCCGCTGCCGCAGTATGGGCTCAAGGCCGAGTACCGGCGCACGCGCGTCGAGCCTTCCCGGGGAAGCATCTATGACCGAGACGGCAGGCTGCTGGCGGGACGAGGCAGCGCGGTGTCCATTGGTGTCCAGCCCAGCCGCATCTCCGATCCGGAGCTGTTGTTCCAGGTCTTGGGGGAGCAACTGGGCTTGACCCGCGAATATGTGGAGAGCAAGTACCAGGCTCCCGGTGTCCAGCCCCATTGGTTTGTACCGCTGATAACCGTCAGCGAGGAGCTGTATCAGGAGCTTGACCCGATTCTCCGCCCTGTTCCGGGCATATTCTTTCAACGGCAGTATATGAGGTATTATCCACTGGCTGAAGCGGCGGCCCACCTCACCGGATATCTGGGCGAAGTGACCCAGGCGATGATCGATGCCAATCCGGAGCGGGATTATCAAGCTGGGGAAACAGCTGGCCGCAGTGGGTTGGAAATGGGATTGGAAGCTGAGCTTAGAGGCGAGCCTGGTTATCGGCTGTTTGTGGAGACGGACACGGAACCAAGCCGCCTGTTTTTGGAGCGGACCGTCAAGAATGGTTCAGATGTGGAATTGACCATCGACGCCGGCTGGCAGCGCCTGGCATATGAAGTGTTGGGCGGCGGCAAAGGCGCGTTTGTTGTCTTGGATGCCCGCACGGGAGAAGTGCTGGTGCTGGCTTCTTCGCCAAGTTATGACCCGAATGAGTTCATAGCCGGCATCTCTCAGAACCGGTGGCAGCAGTTGAGCAGCGACCCAGGCCAGCCTATGTTCAACCGCAGTTTGCAGGGGGCATATCCGCCGGGTTCGGTGTTCAAAGTGATCACAGCATCAGCGGCGCTGGATCTGGATTTGTACAGCGTGACGAGTGAATTTGACGATTCGGGCGAACTGAGGGTGCAGGGCAACCCGATCCGGAATTTCCAAAACGAAGTCTTCGGCGAGCATTCTTTCGCCGATGCTCTGATTCGGTCGATCAACACCACCATGGCCCAGGTGGGGCTGACACTGGGCGCGGAAAACTTGCGCAGCTACTTTACGAAATGGGGGCTTGACCAAAAACATGATTTTCGCCTCCCTGCCAGCGCCGGGGATATAGGCAGCCCGGAGCGGAGCCAAGTGGCGCTGGCTTGGAGCGCGATCGGCCAGGACAGAGTCTTGGTGACACCTCTGGTTGTCGCGGAGATTTTCACTGCGTTCGTCAACGAAGGTGCGGTTCCAGAACCTACCCTTTTCAAGCGGGATGATCCGCCCGCGATGCGGCAGGTGATTAAGCCAGAGACCGCAGCTTTGATGAGTGAGCTCCTGGCGGAAGTGGTGGTTTCCGGTACCGGTAGGCAGGCTATGGTCGAGGGGCTGCAGATCTTCGGCAAGACCGGCACGGCGGAGACAGGGCGCGGCACATCCCACGGCTGGTTCGGCGGGTATGTGTTCGGTGTGGCCGGGCGCGATCTTGCCTTTGCCGTCTTGGTTGAAGACGGCGGTGTAGGCGGCCAGGTTGCCGCGCCGCTGGTAAGCGAGTTCTTCAGCAAAGTGGAGTGGTGAGGGTGACAGGGGTGACAGGGGACGGTGACCTGTCACATGCGCACTCCGCGCTGTTTTTCTTATTCATGCACGGCGGCAGAGGGTGTGACAGGTCACCGTCCCCTGTCATCACGTCATCGCATGTGACAGGTCACCGTCCCCTGTCACCCCCTGTCACCTTAGGAGGATTGTGGATGCGGATATTGATTGCGGGAGCCGGCAAGCTGGGCTATAAACTGGCGGAGGCATTTTCCAACCAGGAGAACAGCATTACCGTGATAGACATCAATGAGCAGGCGCTGCAGCGGGTGCACACCAATTTGGATGTTCTCGCTGTCAAAGGCAGCGCGGTGCAAGTCGAGCTTTTGCAGCAGGCAAGTGTCAAGAATGCTGATTTGTTCGCGGCAGTGACCAGTAGCGATGAGGTCAACATAGTCGCCGCTCAGCTTGCCAAGAAGCTCGGCTGCCGACAGGCCGCTGCCAGAGTCAGAAACCCCGAATACGCCAAACAGCTCGATTTCCTTAGAACGGAGATGGATATCGATTACATCGTCAACCCTGAGCTGGAAACGGCCAGGTACATCGCCAAGTACTTGCTTAAAGGCACCCTTGTCTATGTTGAATCTTTTGCCGACGGCAGAGTGGGGATGCTCGACTTTCCTGTGAAAAACATACCTGAGTGGGTGGGCAAGAAACTGCGGGAGATCGGAAGCTTCGATGCAGTCTTGGTCGCCGCTGTGGCCCGGGAAGGCGAAATGATTATACCCCACGGCGAAACCAGCCTGATGGATGGCGACACTGTCTATTTGTTCGGCAAGCGGGATGCTCTGCAGCGCTTTGCCGCGTCCCATTTCCCGCCCAGGGACAAACGGATGGCCAAATCAGTGATGATCCTGGGAGGCGGCAGGTCTGGATACTATTTGGCCAGCAGGCTGCGGCAGAACGGAGCTGCGGTGAAAATCATCGAGAGAGACGAAGCCCAATGCCAATATCTGGTTGAAAACCTCCCTGATGTGCTGGTGATCCACGGCGATGCGACCGACAGTGATTTGCTGCGGGAAGAAAACTTTGCTCATATGGACGCTTTGGTGACACTCACCGGCAGTGACGAAGAGAACCTGCTTTTGGCCCTGCTCGGAAAAAGACAGGGCATACCAATGGTGGTGGCCAAGATCAGCCGTCCGAATTTCATACCCATTATCGAGCAGCTGGGAGTCGGCCGGGCGGTCAATCCAGTACTGATTTCCGCCGGAGAGATCATCCGCTTTTCCCAGGGTGGGCAGGTGGCTTCCCTGTCTCTGCTGCTGGACGGCCAAGCGGAAGTGATGGAGATTGTCGCCGATGAACAAACGGCGGTGATCGGGCGCAGCCTGTCCGAACTCGGCCTGCCTAAGGGAATAATCATCGGCGCCATTGCCCGGGGCAGTGACGTGATCATTCCCGACGGCAGCGCGGTGATTCAGCCAAAAGACAGGGTGATCGTTTTCTGCCTGAACAAGGACATCCCCGTTCTGGAACAGCTATTTTATCGCCGCAAAGGGGGCTTTTTCCGTGGACTTTGGCCTGGTCCGAAAGATTCTGGGAAATATACTCAAGATTGAAGCCGCCCTGATGGCGGTGCCTTTCACTGTTTCGCTTTTGTGGCGGGAACCGGCGGCGATTGCTTTTGTCTGGTCGATCGCGATAACCGCGGCCGCCGGCATTCTGCTCGGCTTGGGCAGGGTGGAGATCAAGGAGATTAAGACCAGAGAAGCCTTGATGCTCGTGACATTGGCGTGGGTCGCTGTTTCCGCCTTCGCCGCCTTGCCCTATCTTCTGTCGGGCGCGATTGCTGAACCAACAGAAGCGTTTTTCGAGGCGGTGTCAGGTTTGACTACCACGGGAGCGACGGTAATCGATAACGTGGAAATCCTGCCTCGGGGGATTCTGTTTTGGCGTTCGCTCACATCTTGGTTTGGCGGGATGGGCATTTTACTGTTGACACTGACAGTCCTGCCTTCCTTGGGAGTTGTCGGTTTTCAAATGTATAAGGCCGAGCTGCCTGGGCCGACAACTGACAAGCTGGCGCCTCGGCTCGTGGATACGGTGAAGATTTTATACCTTGTTTATGGCGGTATGACTTTAGTTCAAACCATCATGCTCACAGCCGGCGGATTGTCGCTTTTTGACGCGCTGCTCCTGGCGTTCGCAACAGTCAGCACGGGAGGGTTTTCTCCCTACAACACCAGCATAGCTCCTTTCAGCGCCAACAGTTATGTGATTATCATAATATCTGTGTGGATGATCCTATCGGGAGTCAATTTCGGATTGTACTATGATCTGTGGCGGGGGCGCTGGCGGAGAGTGATTCAGAATTCAGAACTGCGGCTGTACCTGGCACTGGTCACCATCGGGGTTTTTGCGGTAGCATGGAACCTGTGCTCCAGCCTGGCTTATTCCTGGTTTGAAGGCGTCAAACATGCCTTGGTGCAGGTCAGCTCCATAGTGACGACCACCGGTTATACCAGTGTGGATTACAACCAATGGCCTGCCTTCAGCAAGCTGGTGCTTTTCCTCTTGATGTTCACAGGAGCCTGCGCCGGGTCGACCACGGGAGCCATAAAGCTGATTCGCTTGATAATCGCTGGAAAACTGGTCAAACGGGAAGTCGCCCACCTGCTTCATTCCCGGGCTATGGTCCCCATCACCGTCAATGGGTATGTGGTGCCAGAGGAGACGATCCGCAGCGTCTGCGCCTTTTTGTTCCTTTATCTTGCCTTGTTCGCTGCTGGAACCGTAATCCTTTCGGCGGAAGGCATCAGCATGGCCACCTCCGCCAGCGCAGTGGCGGCAGCCTTGGGCAATGTCGGCCCCGGGTTTGGCGCTGTCGGGCCGGCCCATACCTACAGCCAGTTTTCACCTTGGGCCACCATGCTGCTGACTGCTCTGATGCTCCTGGGCCGCTTGGAGCTCTTCACCATGATTGCCGTCATTACGCCTGGATATTGGAAACAATGACAAATTGTGGTATATAAGAGATACAGAGGCTACTTGTGGGAGGATCTTGATGACGAAGATATTCAAGCTGTTGTTTCATCGAGCGTTCTGGGTTGCTCTGGGGATCCTCGTCCAGGCCGCAGCTCTAATTGTAATGATTCTCCGTTTCCAGCATTTCTTTGTCTATTTCTATGGAATCAGCACCGCCATCAGCATAATTGTGGTGATCGCCCTTGCCAACGGGAGAAGTAAGGCCGGGTACAAGATTGCTTGGATCATCGCGATCTTGACCTTCCCGATTTTCGGCGGCATTTTCTACCTGATGTTCGGAGGCAGCCGGGTTGGGAAACGGACTCGGAAGAAAATGGTCAGCATCAGCGCCAAGATGGCGGAAACACTCGACTTCAACCATCCTCTGATCCAAGAACTGATGGGACAAGACATCGAAGCGGGGCGGCAGGCGCAGTATCTGCACAAATATGCCTTCAGCCCGCTGTATACCAACACATATGTTGAATACTTTCCAGTGGGGGAAGCGAAGTTCGAGCGCTTGGTTGAAGAGCTGGAAAAGGCGCGGCATTTCATCTTCCTGGAATACTTTATTATTGAAGAAGGCGTGATGTGGAATACTATCCTGGATATCCTCAAGCGTAAAGTACAGGAAGGCGTCGATGTCAGGCTTATTTATGACGATATCGGCTCTATTTTGAAACTCCCCACAGGGTACCACAAAAAGCTTGAGGCCATGGGGATCAAGTGCTGCGTGTTCAACCCGTTTTTGCCGGTTCTATCCCCAAGGCTGAACAACCGGGATCACCGCAAGATTGTGGTCATCGACGGCCACACTGGCTTTACCGGCGGCATCAATCTCGCGGACGAGTATATCAATGCCTACCCGAAATTGGGCCACTGGAAAGACAACGCGGTGATGCTGAAGGGCGACGCTGTGTACAGCCTGACCGTGATGTTCCTGGCGCTCTGGGATTACCTTAGAGGCATCGACGAGGATTATGCCCAGTACAAGCCCGAGCATCACGAGCGGCAGCAGTACCCGGCCGACGGATATGTCCAGCCGTACAGCGACAACCCGCTTGACGACGAGGCAGTCGGTGAGACTGTGTACCTGAACCTGATCAGCAGAGCAAAAGACTATATCTACATCACCACTCCATACTTGGTCGTCGACGCGGAAGTGATGACCGCCCTGTGCAACGCGGCCAAACAGGGCATTGATGTGCGGATCATCACTCCGCACATCCCGGACAAATGGTATGTCTTCGCCGTGACCCGGGCCAACTACGGGATGCTCCTGGAAGCGGGAGTGAAAATCTATGAGTACACACCCGGGTTCATGCACGCCAAAACATTCATCGTCGATGACAAATACGCGGTGATCGGCACCATCAACCTGGATTACCGCAGTCTGTTCCTGCATTTTGAATGTGGAGTGTGGATGTACAAAAACTCAAGCATCGCCCATATCAAGGCGGATTTTCTTGAGACCTTGGCCCAAAGCCAGGAAGTGACCTTGGAAGAGTACCGCAGGACTCCCTGGCAGCGCCGGGTCGGGCGGGCGCTGTTGAATCTGTTCGCGCCTTTGATGTGAGTGGATTGGCCTGTAGTGGATTGACCGGCTTAACCGCCGGTGATAAGATTAAGAAAAACACTTACGCAGGTTGTGGAGGTGGATGGCTGATGTCCAGTGTAGACAGAGGACGTGCTGTTTTTGAAGTGCCCCGGGGCGGCGTGATCATGGATGTGGTCAGCGTGGAACAGGCGAAAATCGCGGAAGCGGCCGGCGCCGTCGCGGTGATGGCATTGGAGCGGGTGCCGGCGGATATCCGGGCGGCGGGTGGCGTGGCTCGAATGGCGGATCCAGGGATTGCCGAGGCGATTATGAAGGCTGTTTCCATACCGGTGATGGCCAAGTGCCGTATCGGGCATATTGTGGAAGCGAGGGTGCTGGAGGCGATTGGCGTCGCCTGTGTTGATGAAAGCGAAGTGTTGACCCCGGCGGACGACAAATACCACATCGACAAGACCAAGTTCAAAGTTCCGTTTGTCTGCGGCTGCCGCGATCTGGGCGAAGCCGCCCGCAGGATTGGGGAAGGGGCGGCCATGCTCCGGACCAAGGGTGAGGCGGGGACAGGGAATATTATAGAAGCTGTGCGGCACTTGCGTCAGGTGCAGGCGGATATCCGCAGGCTGGTGGCGATGTCCGAGGATGAGGTCATGGTCTATGCCAAAGAGCTTCGGGCTCCTTTTGAGGTGTTGATGGAAATTCGCGCCAAAGGCCGCCTGCCGGTGCTTAACTATGCGGCGGGAGGTGTGGCCACGCCCGCCGATGCGGCGCTGATGATGGAACTCGGCGCCGACGGCGTTTTTGTCGGGTCCGGGATCTTCAAATCCGACAACCCCGAGAAGTTTGCCAGAGCGATTGTGCAGGCAACGGCAAATTATCAGGATTACAAGCTGATCGCCCAACTGTCCCGGGACTTGGGCACACCGATGAAAGGGATAGAAATCGACCGGCTGGAAACCCGGATGCAGGAACGCAGTGAATAAAAGAGAATGTACGCCCAATGAACCAGGCCGGTGTTGGCGGTTCATTGGGCGTTTTTTCGCATTAGGGGCCCAACATGATGTGGCGGGCTTCAACGGCATCTGGCGCAAGGGTGATGATCCCAGCGGCGATCGGTTTGCCGGGGCGCTTCGGGCCGGCGCTTCCCGGATTGAAATAGACAACGCCGTTCACTCTTTGTAAATAAGGGATGTGGGTATGGCCGAAGATCACCAGGGAGATTCCCTCGGCCACAGGATCGGCCGTCAGGTGAAGCCGGTTGTGAATCAGATAGATTTTGTGCCCCAACAGTTCGAAGGATTCGGCCAGCTTCAGCTTAGGCAAACTGTAGGCAAAATCCATATTGCCCAGCACCGCCTTTACCGGAGCGATGGCGTTCAGATCCGAAAGCACTCTGGGATTGCCGATATCACCTGCGTGGATGATCAAATCCACCTTGGTGAAGATATCGAAGATTTCAGGCCGCACCAGGCCATGGGTGTCGGAAATAACTCCGATGGTCATCTTGCTCATGACAGCGGCTCCTTCCCGGATTCTCCCCAGGACGCCGGATTGCGTGTTGGCGTCCATGGTATGCTATACTTATAGTATACATCACATCGTATACTTCACAATTTCCGTTTTCCGAAAGAGGCCGGGGGAGGTGAACAGCAGTGGAAATCAAGCCCGGGTCCGGCTCTTTGATCGATGTTGTCAGCAGATGGGATTCTCAAGGCACACTGGCTGTCGGTGATCAGATCGGGGTTCGCATTCTGTCGGTCAAGGGTGATCTGGTGGTGATCAGCCTGTACGGCCAGGAGATACTGGTCAGAACCGAACTGCCTTTCGAACCAGGCATGGTTGTCAATTTGCGCTATGAAGGGATCAATGACCAAGGGCAGCACACCTTCCGCCTTGTCGATAGGCAAACGGGAACCCCGGCGCAGACAGTCCGCCTGGCTCATGAAGTGTTGCGGCAATTCGGCCTGGAACCGTCTCCGGAGCTTGTCAGCCGCCTCGGCAGCTATCTTAGGCTTGGGCAGGCCGGCCGGGGCAAACCCGCCGCCTATGGGGAGGATGCCCCTTTAGGTTCCGGAAAACCTGAGCAGGGGGCAGAACCGGGGAATACCAGGGAAACGGGCCGCCGGGCGGAACTGATTAGACAATCAGCCGAGCAGTTCGCTTTATTGGCCAAGGCGGGGGTACCCCTTACCAACACTAACCTCAGGATTTGGCGCCAGTTTTGGGAGGAACCTGTTCTGGCGGAGGCGCTGCCTGAAATAACCGCTGCAGCCGATGACGGCGGCGAGATTGCGGACGGCCTGAAACAGCTGATCCACAATTTGTTTGTGATGATGGACTCCGCTGATTCCCAGAACCTCAAGCTGCAGCTGGCCAAATGGTTGAAGCCAAAGGCGGCTGGCCAGCCGGTCTCGGAGGGCGAAACAGATCCGTTTGAGGCAGGCAAGACAGAGAAAAGTGCGGTGCTTAGGAAGCTGGAAACAGCCTTGGTCAGGGTGGCGGAACAGTATGGGGCGCTGAAAGCGGTGAATGCCGCCGGCCGCAGGTTTTGCCCCGAACACCAGCCGCTGTTCTTTGTGTTTCCTGTCGCCTACGACGGCAGCGCTTTCGCGGTGGAGATGCTGGTTGAGGATCAAGAAAAAAAGCAGGGGAAACGAAGGGATGAACAGCAGGCCGTCCGCATAACCCTGGCGATTCCCACCCGCAGTTTAGGCAGGGTTGTGGCTGTAATTACCATGCAGGGGGATCGCTTGAGCCTGGAACTGGCCTCCGACTTGCCGGAAACCGTTGACCTGATGGAAAAACACTTGGATCGCTCCGGGCTAAAGGAGATATTTCAATCCATAAGAGTCCGGCTGCAAAACCTCGACAGACTTGAGCCGAAAAACCGGCTGCTGGTTTTATTTAAACAGCAGATCAGCCCCCAGATCGATCTGCGGATTTGAGGAGATGCTTATGAAGAAACTTGAGCAGCAGCGGAGGCGGGCGGTGGCGCTGCGCTATGATCCAGCCCAAAACTTAAGCCCTGAGGTGGTAGCCAAGGGTGAATCCTGGCTGGGCGACGAGATTATCCGTTTGGCCCAAGAGCATGACATTCCTTTGTACAAAGACCCGGCGCTGGTGGATAGGCTTATGAGGCTGGAAATCGCCAGCGAGATTCCTGTGGAGCTCTATGAGGCGGTGGCGGCGGTCTTGGCTTTTGTCTACAAACTGGATCGGGAAACTCGGCCTGCATAAATTTCCGAGCCTGGGTCACACTAAGCCATATCAAAGGTTTAAGGAGTCCCGATTGTGAACATGCCGATTCCCCCTCATCTAATCTATCCGCTGTATACAGGAATTATCGCTGTGGCCGTGGTTCTGCTGGTTCCAAAACAGGAAATCAGGCGTTTGTTCATTTACGCAGTGATCTTCGGCGGGATCTTAAATGTGGCCGCCATTACTTTCAACGGACTCCTTGGGTTTGGCGGGCACATCAATTTCGGCCCGTTCGGAGTCGGCAGTTGTTCCTTTTTCGCGCCTCTGGCCTGGACCTTGTGGTTTATCCTGTTTTTTTGGTTTCTCCCTGAACAGGTAGTACTAAAAGTGATCTATGTGATCAGTACGGCGGTCTATTCCATGTTCTTCTCGAATGTGCTGGTCAACCTCGAAATCTTCGTGTGGAAACTCCATCGTGTGTTCTACCCCCTCTTTCTTTACATGGTCTGGTTTTCCATCGCTGTTTGGGGTTACCAGCGGGTACGGGCTTGGCTAGAACAGTTGGAGTAGGTTTTTAAGCTTTTTATTTTTTTCCTTGACATTGACGTTACGTAAAGGTTTATGATCAAAACCGCAGGGAGGTGCGGTTATGGAATACACGGTCAAAGAACTTGCGGATTTGGCGGGAGTGACAGGCAGGACCATCCGGTACTATGACCAGATCGGGATTCTCAAGCCGGCAAGAATCTCGGAATCGGGTTACCGGATTTACGGCCCCCGCGAGGTGGATCTGCTGCAGCAGATTCTCTTTTACCGCGAGTTGGGAGTGGAACTGGAGGAGATCAAAGCGATTGTCACCGATCCCAAGTTCGACCGGATCAAAGCCCTGCACCAGCACCGGGAAAAACTGCTGAACAAACGGAGCGAATTGGATCTGCTCATTGCGAATGTAGAGCGGACCATCGCTGCGCATGAAAGGGGAGTAACCATGTCTGATCGAGAGAAATTCGCAGGTTTCAAACAAAGGCTGATTGCTGAGAATGAGCGTAAGTACGGCAAAGAGGCTCTGGAAAGGTGGGGAGCGGAGGCTGTTGAGCGTTCCAACCAGGCATTTTTGAATATGACCGAAGCGGAATACGCCGAGTTCACCAAGCTGGGAGAAGAGCTGATCGAAACGCTTAAGCAGGCGTTTGCTTCAGGGGATCCTGCAGGCGAAACAGCGCAGAAAGCCGCGGAAATGCACAGAAAATGGCTGACCTTTACCTGGGGCACCTACAACAAAGAAGCCCACGCCGGGGCCGTACAACTCTATGTGGATGATCCCCGGTTCACGGAATACTACGACCAGCATCAGCCCGGCTTGGCCAAATTCCTGCGGGATGCAGTCCTGGTTTACATCAGCCGCCTTTAGGCTCTTGTTTCGCCGCTGCATTTAGTGTACAATAAGAAAGAACCAAACCGCAGTAAGATAGTGAAAAAGGTGAGCCAGGCGTGGATGAAAAGCACTGCCTATATGTTGTTTTCACAAGGACAAAAACCACGATTTCCCGGCTGATAAACCGGGTGAAACATGATAAATACACACATGCGTCGCTAGCTTTGGATCGTGAGTTAAACTACATGTACAGTTTCGGCAGAAAATGGGCGCGCAACCCATTCATCGGCAAGTTCAAGCATGAGCATCTCCACCAGGGTTTGTTCGGGATACAAAAAACCTTGCCCGGCGCTGTGCTGGAACTGGAGGTCGCCGAAGAGCAGTATGCCAAGGCGAAAGCGATCATTGACGAGTTCGTGTCCAATCGGGGACTGTACAAGTACAACTATCTGGGCCTCGTCCACTGCCTGTTGAAAAACGAAGTGAGCTACGAGAACCGTTTTCTGTGCTCGGAATTTGTCTACCATGTACTCTATGAAAGCGGCATCTTGGATCTGAACAAGGCGCGGAACCTGGTGCGCCCGCAGGATCTGTACGATTCCCTGCGGAAGCAGGATTTCTGCAGGATCATCTATGAAGGTGATTTGAAGAAGTTCCATTTGGAACAGATGATGGCCTAAGCCAACTCTTCCACGCACCCACAAGTATGCATAAGATCAATACCGGTCAGGGTTTTCTGACCGGTATTGTAATCTATGGCTGATAATTATCCTGTTTTTTATAAAAGCCCAGTACACCCTGGTTCTAGATTGATGAAAGGATGGCACCAATGAGAACTGTCGACCTGCGCAGCGATACCGTTACCCAGCCAACACCCCGGATGCGGGAACTGATGAGCAATGCTGTGGTTGGAGATGATGTATACCAGGAAGATCCCACTGTCAACCAGCTTGAGGCCTACGGAGCGGAACTTGTGGGCAAAGAGGCGGCGCTGTTCGTCGCCAGCGGCACCATGGGCAACCTGGTGGCGCTGATGACCCATACGCATCCGGGAGAAGAAGTCATTCTTGAGGCGGAAGCCCACATCTATTACTACGAGGTGGGCGGGCTGTGCCGGATTGCCGGCCTGGTTCCACACCTGCTTCCAGGCGAAGGCGGGATTTTCACTCCGGAACAGCTGAAAAAAGCTCTGCGCCCCGCCAACATCCACTATCCGAAAACGACGCTGCTCTGTTTGGAAAACACCCACAACAGAGCTGGAGGGCGGGTGCTGCCTCAAGGGCAGGTGGAGGAAATCGCGGAAATCGCCAAGGAGGCCGGCCTGAAACTGCATTTGGACGGCGCCCGCATCTTTAACGCGGCTGCCGCCAGCGGGATCGATGTCAAGACTTTGGCTGCGCCTTTCGATTCAGTGATGTTCTGCCTGTCCAAAGGTTTGGCTGCTCCTGCCGGTTCCCTCTTGGCAGGGAGTGCCGAGTTTATCGCCAGGGCGCGTAAAAACCGCAAGATCCTGGGGGGCGGGATGCGACAGGCGGGAGTCTTGGCGGCCGCCGGCCTGGAGAGCCTGGAAGTGATGACCAAACGCCTGCGGGAGGATCACCAACGGGCCAAGCGTCTTGCAGAAAGGTTAGGAAGCATTCCGGGGCTGCGGATTGCCGCTCCAGTGGAGACCAACATCATCATGCTGGACGTTACCAGGCCTGGAGTGACGGCGGAGCAGTTGGTGCAGGCATGGTCCGCATCGGGGATCAAAGCCATCGCACGTTCGCAGTACGGCATAAGGCTTGTCACACATTATCAGATTGACGATGCGGATGTTGACTATGTCGTCGACACAACCAGCGCGTATTTCCGCGAACTTTGACCCGGAAACAAATTCCGACGAAAGAGGTGATCGACATGGACATGAACCAAATCCGTTCACTGATTGAAGCCAAAAGAATCGCAGAGTTGAAAGGCGTACTCCTTGAACAACCGGTTCAGGACATTGCCGAAATGCTCGACGAACTGGATGCCAAATCGGCGCTCCTGGCATTCCGTTTGCTGCCGAAAGACGCAGCGGTCGATGTTTTCGCGTACCTCGACTCCGAAACCCAGGTGGCCATTTCCAAACTGGCCAGTGAGAACGAGTTGAAGGAAATAGTGGACGCACTGTTCTTCGACGATATGATCGACTTTCTGGAGGAGATGCCGGCGAATGTGGTCAAACGGATTCTGCTGCATACCAGCGAGTCCAGGCGGGCGCTGATCAATCAGTTTTTGAACTACCCGGACGATTCTGTCGGCAGCATCATGACCATTGAGTTTGTGGATCTCCGGAAAGAGTTCACAGTGGAGCAGGCTCTGGCCAAAATCCGCCGCATCGCTCTGGAAAAGGAGACGATTTACACCTGCTATGTCATGGACAATGAGCGGCATCTGGAAGGCATTGTGTCTTTGAAAGACTTGGTGATCAGCCATCCGGAGACAAAGATTGAGGAGATCATGGAGCGGGACATCGTCTCGGTGACGACGGCTGATAAAAGTGAAGCGGCCGCGGCGCTGATGCAGAAATACAACCTTTTGGCCCTGCCGGTGACCGATCATGAGAACCGGTTGGTGGGGATCGTGACCGTAGACGATATTATCGATGTGATTGAAGAAGCGGCCACAGAGGACATCCACAAAATGGCCACCGTCGGCGAGCTGGACACCAATATTCTGGATGCGAGCGCAGCCCAGCTTTTGAAGAGCAGGCTGCCGTGGCTGTTGATTCTGGTTTTCGTCAATATCCTGTCCGGCGTCGGGATGGCTTATTACGAACAGACGATCCAATCTGTGGTCGCGTTGGTGTTCTTCTTGCCGCTGTTGATCGACAGCGCCGGAAATGCCGGGGCCCAATCATCGGCGCTGATTATCCGTTCGATGGCGGTTGGCGATGTCCACCTCGGCGATTGGTGGCGGCTTTTGTGGAAAGAACTGACTGTGGCTGTTCCCATTGGAATCGTACTGGGAGCCGCAAGCTACCTGGTGGGCATTTTCAGGGGCGGGCTGGGAGTCGCCCTGGTGGTTGCCGTCTCCATGTGTGTGATTGTGCTCGGAGGCAGCTTGATTGGCTTGAGCCTGCCGTTCTTGCTGAGAAGACTCAATCTCGACCCGGCCACAGCCAGCGGCCCGCTGGTGACTTCAATATGCGATATCATGGGGGTGCTGATCTATTTCTCCATTGCCTCTTGGTATTTCGGCCTGTGAAGCGGAATTGTCTTGGGCTAAATAGGGAAGGCGCCGGAGCCGAAAAAGCTGCGACGCCTTCATTTTTTGTTCTTTTGCAGTTTGGCGCCTATACGGCGGCTTGATTCACGTATTGGAGCACATACACCTTCTGCTCGGCAGGGAGTGTGTCCAGCTGCAGCTCGGCGCTGTCCACCGTCTGCACCTGCCCGGGGGCGAACAGCTTGGTGAATTCACTTACAGGAGCGATGTTGAATGTGAGTGCTTCGGTTTGGTAGTGCATGGGCAAGACCACCTTGGGATTGAGCTGCTGGACGATCTGACAAGCCTGGGCCGCATCCACGGTGTAGGTTCCTCCCACCGGAATCATGACGATGTCCGCCTGGCCGATCTGCTCCAGTTGGCCGGGGGTGAGTGTGATGCCCTGATCCCCCAGATGGACAATTCTCAGGCCGTCCACCATGATGGAAAAGATTAGGTTCTTCCCTCTTTTACTGCCGCCGGCATCGTCATGCAGCGATTCGATCCCAGTGATCTCAAACCCGTCCACCAGATGCCTGCCCGCCTCCTTGATGATCTTCGGCTCGCCTCTCAGCCCGTCGACGGCGTTGTGGTCAAAATGATCGTGGCTTATGGTGACGATGTCCACCGAGTCCGCGATCGGCAGATAACCGATGCTCGGCGGATAAGGATCTGTGAGAAGAACTTTGCCGTTTTGGGCTGTGATGGCGAAGCAAGCATGCCCCCACCACTTGATTTTCATGGCACAACCTCCTTCGCAGGGTTCAATCCCCGGTTTTGTTTTCGCCAGTAATGTCTGAAATATGGATTTCCTTTGATACGGGCTGGTTTGTCCTCCGCTTCATTGATCGTTTCCGTCACCAGTTTGGCTTCCGCCGCCAGCCCATATTCCATCACTTCCGCCAGCGTCTTGGGATCGGCGTTGTCCACATCCAGGCTGCTGACCGTCTGAAACAGCTCGTGCTGCAGCTGATCCCGTTTCTCAAGGTAAGCGTCAAGGTCGATCTGCCGGCTGAGAACCATTCGGTGCAGGGTCTCCCGCAGGTGCCAGAAAGCCAAAGCCTGATCGGTTTCCGTTTCCGAAAAGACCATGGGCAGCTGGTGATCAATCAGCCAGTAAGGTTTGAATATACTGATGCAGGGGGTGGAACTTCCTGTCAGCCAGTAGGTCGCCCTCTTTGGCCCGATCTCCGCCACATAGCTGCCGGTGGTGTGGTCGCCGAACAAAAATCCTCCGTGCATGCAGACACTGGTGAGGGAATGGCGGGCGAAGGGATCGGAAACCTTAGGATCGTGCCCCTTAAGAATCTGCGTCATGATCTCCACCGTAATCCTGCCTTTGTTTTCCTCCAGTTTGGCGCTGCAGTGCGCGAAACGCTCTTTCGAGCCGCTGAAATGGGTGAAGATTGGCTCAGTATACAGGCGGGCGAAGTCAAAACTGGACCCCGGACGGCACCAGCGTTTGTTGACGGCATTGTCCACGAGCTGTGGATGGGCCAGGTCGTAATCATGTCCGATGGACAGCCGGTTGGAAATACAGCGGACATCTTTCACCTTCTGCGCCGCCCAAAACCTGCCGGCCGTTTCCAGCACCCAGGCAGAAGTGGGATCGGCGATCAAGAAAGAGTTGTGGTAGACAAAGCGGCGCTCGTAGCCGCAGTTTCCTCCCTGGCCGTATCGTTCCAAAAGCTCGATAATGCAGTGCAGAGCTTCTTCGCTGGTCCGGCACCGTTCCAGAGCCAGCCGCAGCAGATCCATGCCCAACAGGCTCGGGGGCCCCTGCTTTTCTTTGGTGAACACCGCTTCATTGCCGATATTCAACCCCCACTCATTACAGCCCATCTCCGCGCCCCAGATCCAGGAAGGTTTCAAAAGCAGAACTTCGTAGGTTTCCTCGGCCTGGTCGATTTCGATGTATGTGCACTTGACCTTGGATCCCTTCGGATGAACCCGGCGCGGGATCCGGATCATGATGTGGGGTTCATTCGGCTGCCGGTCGCTGTTTTTGGCAAACAGGACCTTCCCTGTTTCGGTGCTGTTGGCCAGCGCCACAAATGTGTCACACATGTTTTTTCCTCCTACCAAAACAACACTCGGTTCCTGAGACGCCGCGACGCCTGCCGGAATAGAATAGACTGAGAGCTGGTGGTGACGGGCTCTACTATGCAGCAGGGGGTAGAAATATGAGTGCCAATATAGACCTGGATCTCGATACCATCCTATTAGCGTTGATCCTGATTGTTGTGGTCTTGATCTATTTCGCGCTGTAACATCACCGCAGCTGGATTAGGTAGGAACCGCTCCTGCCTAATCTTTTTTTATTCCGCCGCCAGAAAACCTTTGGCCGACAGCGCCTGTTTGATTGCCTCCAATGTCTCGATTCTCTCCACTTCGATAGTGTGGAGGTGCAGCCCGTCGGTGAGCACCAACAGCGGCTCGGCATTGTATGCCGCGAGCTTGGCTATGAACCGGTCCGCGTCATAACGGGAGGCGATGTGCAGACTGGCTGTAATCTCTCCGTAAACCGGGTGCTCGACGATCACATCTTGAATACGTCCCCCGTGATCGACAATGATGTACAGTTCTTCACGAATCTGGGCATGGTCGCTGGAGTGGACGGCGGCTATCTTCTGCCGGATCATGGTTTTCCCCGGCACGCTGCAGATATATCCCTGGGGAGTGCCGATGATGTCTTCGCCCTTAGCCCGCAGGATGGCAATGTCTGAGACGATCACCTGCCTGGTCACACCGAAACGTTCGCTTAAGCTCGCTCCCGTGACCGGCTCCTTGGTGTCTTTGAGATATCTCAAAATGGCTGCGCGCCGGCTTTTGCTGTTCATGGCGACCACCTTTCCCGGGCGAATCTATTAAAAAGCTTCGCCTCTGGTAAAATTTTTCCTGTCTTGCAGTAATATCTTATCAGATGTATAGACAGGTGACAAATAGTTTGTTAAGATGGTTTCAGTGACGGAGGTGATCCGCGGTGAAAGCAAGGATAGGAGCTCACGAGCTGCTTTACGGCGCGATTCTGGCGGCGCTGGCGATTCTGATTCCGACTGCCTTCGGTGGTTGGCTGCAGGTATATATCCCCCCATTTTCCGCGACTCTCGGCAGCCATGTCCCGACAATGCTGGCCATGTTTATCAGCCCACGGGTGGCGGCATTGGTGGGCATTGGATCCTCGCTTGGTTTTTGGTTCACTTTGGGTCCGGTAGTCGCCGCCAGGGCGGCGGTGCACATTTTGATCGGCATCATAGGCGGCCTGCTTGTGCGCGCAGGTTACAGCAACAGAGGGGCCCTGATCTTGACGGCGCTGCCCCATGCCGTTGGCGAGGCCGTCGTTGTGACGCTGTTCGGCTTTGACCTTTACACTGCGCTGGTGGTGGTGGGCATCGGTACCCTCCTGCACCATACGGTTGATTCGGTGATCGCCCTGGCAGCCGCAGGCAGCCTGGCCAAGGCCGGTGTAAAGCTGAACAGACTGGTGGTATAATGATAGCAAAGCTTACGAATGGATGGTACCTATGGCGAAAGAGATCATTGTGGCGGACAATGCCGGGTTTTGTTTCGGTGTAAAACGGGCAGTGGACACAGCTGCCCGGTATTACCGGGAAGATAGGCTGAAGGTGTACACCCTCGGCCCTTTGATTCACAACAACGATGTGATCCGCAAACTGGAGGAACATGGAATCCGCGCCATCACTCCCGAGCAAATCGATGATCTCGGCCCCGGCAGTGTGGCCCTGATCAGGTCTCACGGCGTGGCGCCCCAGACATACGAGCGAATCAAGGAGGCGGGGGCTGATGTTGTGGACGCCACCTGCCCTTATGTGGCGGTGATCCACAAAAAAGTGGAGCAGCATTACCGTATGGGTTACCAGATTGTGATTGTGGGGGACCGGAGCCATCCGGAAGTCGAGGGCATCAACGGCTGGTGCGGCAATTCGGCCATCATTACCCGGGACGGAAGTGATCTCCCGGATCTTGATCCGGAAGCGAAGGTTTGTGTTGTCGCCCAAACGACGGAGCGCCTGGAGAACTATGAAAAGGTGCTGGCTGCCGTCAAAAGCCGGTGCAGGCATGTCGCGGCGTTCAACACTATCTGCACCGCCACAAAGAACCGGCAGGAAAGCGCGGCGGAAGTCGCCCGGCAGGTGGATTTGATGATCGTCATCGGGTCGAAAAACAGCTCCAACACAAGGAAACTGGTGGAGATCTCCAAAGCGGACTGTGAAAACACGATCTTGGTGGAAAACCGTTCGGACCTGCCTATGGACTTGATCGCACAAGAACGTTTTCAGAAGATCGGCATCACCGCCGGCGCTTCCACGCCAGACTGGGTGATCGCCGACGTGATCGAGGCAGTAAGGAACCTTTGACAAAAGGAGGACTAGCAGGTGGGATTGTTGACCGGCAAAGTGGCAATCGTTACCGGAGCGGGACGGGGCATCGGCGCCGCGATCGCCAAAGGCTTGGCCAGAGAAGGCGCCCATATTGTATTGGTGAGCCGGACCCGCGCTCAGCTTGAGGAACAGGCAGGATTAATCGCCGAATACGGCGTCGAGGCTTTGATCGCCGAAGCCGATGTGGCATCCGAAGCAGATGTGAAAAGGGTTGTGCAGGAGACAGTAGGACGCTTTGGGGCTGTGGATATTTTGGTCAACGCGGCAGGTATCTCCATGGTGTCCCAATCAGAAGCTTTGACTCTGGAAAACTGGAACAGATGCCTGGACATCAATCTTACCGGGACTTTCCTGATGTGCCGCGAGGCCGGCAAGGTCATGATCGAGCAGGGAAGGGGCGGGAAGATTGTCAACATCACATCCCTGGTGGCTCATACCGGGATCCAGCAGAGAGCCGCCTATGCCGCCAGCAAGGGTGGGGTGAAACAGCTGACCGAGACCCTGGCCGCGGAATGGGGCAGGTACAAAATCAATGTGAATAATATCAGCCCGGGCTACATAATCACGGAAATGGTGCAGAAACTGATCGAAAAAGGCATCCACCAACCGGACAAGATGGCCAGGCGCACTCCTCTTGGGCGAATGGGAGAACCGGAAGATTTGGTCGGCCCGGCGATCTTTCTGTGCTCGCCCATGTCTGATTTTGTCACCGGGCACACTTTGGTGGTAGACGGCGGTTGGCTGGCCAACGGCCATTTGGATTTGCACTGTCAGGCAGGGATTGATCCGGAAAAGTTGAAGTAAGAAAAGGACAATCACTGTGCAGCGAGGTGCCGTTTAATGAGCTTGGCTGATCAGCAGTATCTGGCGATTGCCCGCAGTATTCTGGAACACGGGTATTATGATCAAAACCGGACGGGGGTTCCCACCTACAAGCTGCCCCACCAGATCATGCAGTTTGACCTGGAGCAGGAATTCCCGATCCTGACAACCAAATATGTCGCGTTCAAGACAGCGGTTCAGGAAATGCTGTGGATCTGGCAGCAGCAGAGCAACGATGTGACTTGGCTTCAGGAGCGGGACATCCACATCTGGGATCACTGGGTGGACGCAGACAACACCATCGGCAAGGCCTACGGCTACCAAATCCGGAAGTACAAACAGCTGGACAAGCTGATCGAGACCCTGAAGACAGATCCCCAAAGCCGCCGGATGATCGTTTCCTTGTGGAATGTGGAGGACCTGCCTGAGATGCAGCTGCAGCCCTGCGCCTTTTTGACGATGTGGGATGTGACTGACGGAAGGCTGAACTGCATGCTGGTGCAGCGGAGCGGCGACATACCTTTGGGGGTTCCCTTCAATATGACCCAGTATGCTGTGCTGGTGCATCTGATCGCCCAGGTCGCGGGCTTGAGGGTGGGCTTGTTCACCCATGTGATCAACAACGCCCACATTTATGAAAACCAAGTGGAAGGCATGAAGCTGCAGCTGTCCAGGGCGGATCAGGCATACGAGGCGCCGCGGCTGTGGATCAACCCGGATATCAAGGACTTTTACGATTTCACCATTGACGACATCAAGCTGATCGGCTACCGTCACTGCGGCAGAATCAAGATGGAGGTTTCGGTCTAGTGCTGGCCATCATCGCTGCGGTCGGAAGGAACAGGGAGTTGGGCAAAGACAACCGCATGCCCTGGCACCTGCCCAACGATCTGAGACGCTTCAGGCAGATTACAAGTGGTCATACAGTGATCATGGGCAGAAAGACGTTCGCGTCCCTGCCCAAGCTGCTGCCCAAACGGCGGCACATCATCCTCACCAGAGACGAAGGGTACAGGGTGGATCAGCCCGGTGTGGAGATTGCCCATTCCATTCCCGAGCTGTTCAGCCTGCTCGATCCTCATGATACGAACTTTGTCATCGGTGGAGGTGAAATCTACCGGCAGCTGCTTCCCTACTGCGACATGCTGTATCTTACGGTTATCGACGGGGACTTCGAGGCCGACACATATTTTCCCGATTTCGACCGGGCCGAATGGCAGCTAATCGAGTCGGAGCAAGGAATTACCGACCCCGCAAACCCGTGGCCTCACCGATATGAAGTCTATAAGCGGATTAGTGATTGAAGCGAAGTGTCCATGCCCCGGCCGGCGGCATACAATGTCAGCGGCCGGGGTAAAATATTGTTTGGAACGGATCCGGATGCGGGGCCCTGACTTTGTCTGACCTTGAAAATTTAAGCAATTTAATGGGATCGGCTGATCCTTTAAGCTGAAGGTCAAAAATAGTCAAATCTCCGGGGAAACGGAGTTTGACTTTCCCTGACGTTTCACTAGAATGATAAGTGAAAACAGCTTTTGGAGGTGTTGATCCATGTACAGCCTGAGACCACTGCGCAGAGGCAGAATGCTGCCGAGGTTCGCCGACGATTTTTTCCGGGAGTTTTGGAATTGGCCGACGGATTGGCCCTTTGGCGGTGTCGGCTTCCGGGTGGACATCAAGGATGCCGGTGATCATTACCTGCTCCAGGCGGAGCTTCCCGGTGTGAACCGGAGCGACATCAACCTGGAAGTGGTCGGCGATTATCTGGTGATTGGAGTCAAGAGTGACGAGACTTACAATGAGGAAGAGGAAAACAGGTATGTGCGGCGTGAGCGGAGGATGATGAGCTGCGAGCGCCAGTTCTATGTAGGCGATGTCAATCCGGATGAAATTGACGCCCGCTACAACAATGGTGTGCTTGACGTGAAGATCCCCAAGAAGGATCAGGGGCGTTCCAACAGGCGGAGCATCAACATCCAATAGACTGCCGACACATGTGAGGCGGCCGGAATGGCCGCCTTTTTCATTCGCCCGCCAATCAGCAGCGGTGTTCTGCCAGCAGCTGATCAAACTGTTCTCTGGTCAGGGCAAGGGGGGTTTTGGTCAGGGGTTGGTCCTTGATTCCAGCCAATTCATTGTGGAAGAGAGGCCTTTCTTCTTGGAAAATGATACCCGTGAGGACACCGTCCGTCTCCACGACCTTGGCCAGAGCCTGCAGGCGATCGCCCGGTTGGTAATCCTGTTCATCCAAGTTGATAATCCTTTCCTTAAACCATTCAAAGGTATTGATCCTGTTGAAGGTGACACACGGGCTGAAAATGTTGACATGGCTGAAGCCTTTGTGCTCGATGGCGGCTTTGATGATGTTGGTGAGCTGCTTCACATCGCCGGAAAAGCCTTGGGCGACAAATGAAGCTCCGGCTGCCAGGGCTATTTCCAAGGGGCGCAGGTGCAGTTCGGCGGAGCCTTTGGGCGTGGTTTTGGAAATAAAGCCTTTTCGGCTGGTGGGTGAATACTGTCCGGTGGTCAAGCTATAAATGTGATTGTCCATCACCAGGTAGGTGATGTTGACATTGCGGCGCATGGCCTGGACCCAGTGGTTGAGCCCGATGCCGTAACCGTCGCCATCACCCCCGGCGGCAATCACCGTGAGTTCAGGGTTGGCAATCTGGATTCCAGTGGCAACTGGAATAGTCCGGCCGTGGAGCGAGTGGACCCCGTAACCGCCGTAGTACTGGACTATCTTACCGGAGCAGCCGATTCCCGATACCACCACCACCGACTCGGGCGGGAGCCCCAGCTGGAAAATGGCCTGCTGCAGGCAGCCTAAAACGGCGAAGTGCCCGCACCCGGGGCACCAGGTTGGGCGGGCGCCGCGGTAGTCTGTGAGTCGAAGACTCATGACAACACCTCGCTTGCTTTTTCTGTGATTTCCACCACGGTCAAGGGCAGGCCGTCATAGCGGTTGTGGGAGATGTATTTGTGGTGAAACCCGATTTCTCTCTTAAGCAGCATCCCCAATTGTCCTGTGAAGTTGTTGTCCACAACCAGGCACTTTTGGGCTTTCGCGATTAAAGGCGCAGCGGCGGCTTTCGGAAAGGGCGCCAGGATCTGCAGGTGCAGATGGGCAACTTTTTTTCCAGCTTGTTCCAGCGCCAGCCGGGCTTCACTAAGCTGGGCGTAGGTAGAGCCGCAGCCGACAAGAAGCAGATCCGGTTCATCACAGCCGCTGTACATCGTACCCCACTGGCTTGGGGAGAAGGGCGAAAGTTTACGGAAGCGCTTTTGCATTTGTGTGATCCGGTTGTGCCGATCTTCCACTTCCTCCCGGGCATGTTCATCGTGTTCGTTGGAAAGGGCCACGTACATACCATTGGCCTGCCCGGGGAGGGATCGGGGTGAGATTCCTGATTCGGTCAGAGCATAACGCTTGAAGGTGCCGGGCTGGAGCTTTGTCAGGCTCTCATCGCTGATCAGGCCGGATCGCTCGACTTTGACAGCGTTGAAGTCAAACTCGGCGGCAGACTGTTTGGACATGCCCAAAAACATGTCGGTCGCCACAATCACCACACACTGGTAGTGTTCCGCCAGGTTGAAGGCGTCAATCATCCGGTAAAAGCAGTCTGTGATTGTGGCGGGCGCCATCACAATCCTGGGTATTTCCCCGTGGGCGCCGTAGAGGATCTCATTTAGATCGGATTGCTCTGTTCGTGTGGGGAGGCCTGTCGCCGGACCGCCCCGCTGGACATCCACGATAACAATCGGGATTTCGGCTATGCCGGCAAAGCCGATTGCCTCCTGCATCAAAGAAAACCCCGGTCCTGAGGTGGAGGTCATGGCCCGGACGCCGGCGTAGCTTGCCCCCACTGCCATAAGGCAGGCGCCGATCTCGTCTTCCACCTGGACTACTTTGCCGCCGTAGTCCGGCAGATGGTTTACCAGCCAATACATAATCTCGGTGGCGGGAGTGATGGGATAGGCCGCCAGGAAGCGGCAGCCTCCCGCCAGGGCGCCGAAACCAGCCGCTTCGTTGCCGGAAATCAGGATCAGCGGTTCATCCGCTTTGCGAGTGGGAAGAGAGAAGCGGCGCTGTTCATGCCGGCGGTAGTAATCATATCCTTGTTGGATCGCGGAATTGTTCATCGCGATGATTTTCTCGCCTTTGCCTGCGAAGCGGGTGGCGACAGTCTGCAGGAATGGCGCGGGATCAAGATTGAGGGCAGCGGCGGTGACCCCAATCGCCACCATGTTTTTGATGATAGCATTGCCCAGCTCTTCCGCGATTTGGCGCATGGGGACGGCGCACGTTTGGATCGACGCCACACCTTGGGGCTCGAACGCAGCGTCATGAATCACAATGGAACCCTGATGCAGTTCCTCCCGGTTTTCATCGATAGTACGCTGATCAAAGGCGATGAGGATATCCGTGAGGTCACCGTGGTAGTGCACAGTCCTGTCGGCGACGCGGATCTTGTAGTTGGTGTGCCCACCTTTGATCAACGACATGAAATGGCGGTAAGCGAAGGTGTGGTATCCCAGGCGGCAGAGGACCGTCCCCAGGATCTCGCCGGTGGAATCAATACCTTCGCCTTGGGCGCCCCCCACTTTCCAGGTCAGCTGCTGCATGGCCTCACCTCCCAGGTTCGGGCTTGCTCTTTTTGGTGTCCAGCTGAGGATCAGCTGTGGCGTCGTGCATCGGGTGCATGAAAGGCCCCCCGGCGGGGGTTTCCGCTCTCCATTCCAGGTTGTTTTCGGCATCGTTGATGTCGATGCGGTTGTCCGTGGACTGATCACCGGCGAGCTTTTGCGGTTCAACCGTGGAATCAGCCCCGAGCCTGAGCTGTTTTTGGTTGTCAAAGGCGCTGCCTTTTTGTGGCGGCTTTTTGCTTTTCGTGGATGAGTCATTACTGTTTGCCATGATTCGAACCTCCATTCGCAGTTCCCGCGTTTTTACGCGGGCTTCAGCCATGCATGTCCTTGTTCAGCTTTGCCAGTTGGTCCTGAGTCTTGGGCGTGGCGACGCCGCCGTTGGCCTCTATATCGCTGAGCACCTTGCTCAAGTCCCGGAAGATACGTTTGTCTGTGGTGATGTGGACAGTGTATTCCTGCGGCGCCGTTTTGCGGATCAGATCACTTGTTTCCTGCTTGATCTGCTTCAACCTCAGGCGGTCGAAACCCGAAACTTTGATGGCGACGGAGATGTCTTCTTTCAACACCACCGCCACCGCCTGGTCCACCGCTCGGTGACGCTCAACGGTTTCTTTGACCTGGGCAGCAAGGCTCAGATCTGAAGGGAGCGGAGTTTTGGCCTGCGGTGGCTGGGATTTGGGCTGCAGGCCTGAACTGCAGCCTGCTGCCAACAACAGCGGGATAAGGAACAGGGCTGCGGCTGCCCTCAAAAGAATCACCCTTTCTATCCTTTTGGCCTGAACACGAGGGATGCGAGAAAGGCAAAGATGATTGCCGAAGAAATTCCGGCGCTGGTGACCTCAAAAATTCCGGTGACGATCCCCACCAGCCCGGATCGCTTGGCTTCACTGAGGGCACCCTGGACAAGGGCGTTTCCGAAACTGGTGATCGGGACTGAAGCGCCGGCGCCGGCGAAGTCAATCAGGGGCTGATACAGCTCCAACCCTGATAGGATAGCCCCGGCCACGACCAGGACTGTCACCATGTGGGCGGGAGTGAGCTTGCCTACATCGAGCAAAAGTTGGCCGATGACGCAGATCAACCCGCCGACCACAAAAGCCCAGAAGTAGATTTGCATCCATCATTCACGCTCCTATACGGTGTACTCGATAGCCACGGCATGGGCAATGCAGGGAATACTCTCCTTTTGCTGGTAGGAGAGGGGTGACAGCAGTGCGCCGGTGGCCACGATCAGCACTTTCTTCAGTTCGCCGCGGCGCATCCGGTTCAAAATATGGCCGAAAACAACCACCGCTGAACAGGCGCAGCCGCTGCCCCCGGCGAAGCGCATCGGCTGCTCGCGGCTGTAAATCATCATTCCGCAGTCAACATATTTTTCTTCCGGCATGTCTATATGGTACTTGGGGAACAGCTCCAGGGTCAGCTGGTGGCCGTAACGGCCCAAATCACCAGTGATGATCAGATCATAGTCGCTTGGAGAGGCGGCCAGGTCCTGAAAATGGGCAGCGATGGTGTCCACAGCGGCCGGCGCCATGGCGGCCCCCATATTGAACGGATCCTTCAAGCCCATATCCACAATTTTGCCGATGGTCGCTGAAACCACCCTGGGGCCGGCTCCCGTGGGCCCTAGGACTACGGCTCCGGCTCCCGTCACGGTCCACTGTGCCGTATCGGGCTTTTGGGATCCGTACTCCGTAGGATAGCGATACTGTTTTTCAACGGCGGCATAATGGCTGGCGGTACCGCAGAGCACATTGCCGCCGAACCGGGAATCGATGATTAAGGCGCCTAAAGCGAGGCTTTCCATTGATGTCGAGCAGGCTCCGAACACGCCAAGGTAGGGGACGGACAGCGTCCGGCCGGTGAAAGTCGAGCTGATGATCTGGTTTAACAAATCGCCGCCGATGAAAAACTCAATATCCTGCTTTTGCAGTTTGGCTTTTTGCACAGCGAGTTCGCAGGCTTCTTCCAGAAGTTTTTTCTCGGCTTTTTCAAAGGTTTTCTCACCGAAAAGCAGATCATCGTGGAGCAGGTCGAAATCCTCCGCGAGGGGGCCTCTGGCCTCCCGCGGGCCGCCGACAACCGCAGCCCCGACAATAACCGGGCAGTTGGTGAAAACCCAGCTTTGACTTCCCTGCTTCACGGCTTAAACACCTCCGATCATGGCGATTAGGGTGCGGATCAAGGCGATCACGAACGCGGAAAACACTCCAAAGACAATCACGGATCCTGCCAGCTTGAACATGTTGCTGCCCACGCCAAGCACATATCCTTCCGTGCGGTGTTCCAGCGCAGCCGAGGCCATGGAGTTGGCGAAGCCGGTGACCGGCACGGCGGTCCCTGCGCCGGCCCACTGGGCGATGTGATCATAAACGCCGAGGCTGGTGAGGAGCACGGAAAGAAGGATGAGAGTGGCTGCTGTAGGGTTCCCGGCGCTTTTTTCGGTGAATCCGAAACAGAAAATGTAGAAGTCCGTGATCCCCTGGCCGATCAGACAAATAATTCCGCCCACCAAGAACGCCCGGACACAGTTGGCCAAAACAGGCCGTTTCGGCTCGTTGGCCTTGGCCATCTGCTGGTATTCTTTCTGGGTTAGGATCCGCTGCTTGTGCTCTGTCACTGTGACAACCTCCTCAACTCTTATCCTGTGCATGAATGGAAGCGATTAAGCACGCTTGTCTTTTTTGGCCAATGGGAATAAGTGCCAAAGGTGTATCAATAAAGCCAGTACTTCAGCCAGTATTTTTCAAAGGCGGCCTTGGCCAGATAGGCGGCAGCGCTCGGCCACAGCATGGCCGTCCTGGGAGGGGAAGCGTAATAGTCTATGGACAAAATCCTCCCTTGGTTGAACCCGGAGATCATTACCGCGCCGGCCCCTTTGCTTCGATAGCGGAAACGGGGTGCTTGTCCGGTGATGCTGAGGGCGATGTTGCGGGCGACAACTTCAGCCTGGAAGTGGGCGAAGATACCTGCCTTAGGGGCCCACATACCGTTCGCGGGCATGCGGATGGCGGCCGCGTCGCCGACGCAGAAAATATTCTCTGCTTCCGCCACATGGCTGCCGTCACCGTACTGGATCTTGGCATGAAGCGTGTGGGGGGACACGGCGCACCAGCCTTCATCCAGAACCAATGGGCCGTTTTTCAGTGCCAGTGGGCCGGTGTGAGCAGGGACGCCGATCAAAAGATCGCCAAAGATGGCTCTGCCGTCCGCCAGGATCACGGCATGCCGCTGTTTGTCCACGGCCTGGATCGCGGCATTGGTGATTAGGCTGATATCTCTTTGCCGCAGCATTTGTTCAAGACTGCTGCTTACTTTTCGCCCAGCAAAGGGAAACAAGGCCGGTTCGGGAGTGATGTGAATCAAGCGGGCCTGACTGCGGACTTTGCGCCGGCGCAGCCAGGCATCGATCAGGAAAATGATCTCATATGGGCCAACTGCTCCTGTGTAAGGCAGGGACGCGATGAAAAGCACTATGGTTCCTGAGCGGAAGAACTCCAGCTCTCTTTGGAGCCGATGGACGGCGTGGATATCGTAGGGGTTGTAAGCTGTTTCCTTTTGACCGGGTACAGCTTCGGGGTGAAGCTCGGCGCCGAGAGCGACAATCAAATAGTCGTAACGCAAAAGGCCGGCGGTGGTCTTGACTTGGTTCTGGCTTGGCAGAAGTTCCTCCACTTCAGCCTGAATGAACTCAACACCTTTTTCCTGCAGCCTGTCAAGACTCCGGGTGATCTGTTCCGGATTGCGCAGCTTGGCCATGAGCAGCGGGTAAGCGGCCTGGAAATAATGCTTGCCGCCGCGGTCGACGACGAGAATCCGGTGTTGTTCGCCCAACAGCTTGCGCAGAACGTTGGCGGCCGCCACGCCGCTGGTCCCGCCGCCAAGGATCAGCACTGTTTTTCCCACAATTCCACCTCCGCCGTGTGACATTCCTGGGATTAGTCTAACCACTTCCTTTGGTTTTATTTTGCACCGCTTTGTGCAGGGTTTATTGTTCTAAACTCGAATATATACACAATACTTATTACTTAGTCAGTTTGTAAAGTGAGGTGTCGCAGTGAGTTCAATCATTGGTAGGCATTGTCCCTATTGCCAGCGGCCCATTTCCGGCCATGACGAAGCCCTGGTGTGCAAGGTGTGCGGTACTCCCCATCACCACCGGTGCTGGGTGGAGCATCAAGGCTGCGCGGTGGCTGGATGCAGCGGCACTTTTGCCGACGCGGAGATTCACAGTGGGCATCTGGGGCATGCCGGCGACGGCCAAGAAACCACCACAAGCCGGACCGAGTACTGTCCCAAATGTGGAGCGGAGATTCCAGAGGGCCGGACAGCCTGCCTAAGCTGCGGCGCAGAGCCGTGGAATGGAGAAGATCATCAAGGGCGGCTCCCGGTGTTCAAGACCATCATCGATGGGTTCAAATTCGCTTTCGAATGCTTCGAAAGACAAGGCTGGCTCTTGATCCTGCTGCATTTGGGCATCACGGTGGTGGCAGGCCTTATGTCTTTCCCGCTCGCCCTTTTACAGTTTCTGATGGGGATTGCCGGTGTGCCGTTCGTGGCGTTTCCCTTCTCTATTGCCATGGCGCTGCTATCCATTTTCATTCAGATTGGCGTGATGATCATCTATCTTAAAGTAGCCGATGGTCAAGAAGCCAAGGTCAACGATCTGTTCTCTGGAGGGAAATACCTGCTGCCCTTTATCGGCGCGAACTTGCTGGTGGGCTTGGGTGTCTTTGTGGGCATGATCTTGCTGATCATCCCCGGATTGATCTTCGCTTTGCTTGCCGTCTTCACTCCCCTCGCTGTGGTTGACCGGGGCTGCGGCGTTGTGGATTCGATATCGTTAAGCATACGCCTGGCCGGGGACAATTTTCTGCTCACTCTCACGCTGGTGATCGTCATGGCGATCTTGAACATAATGGGAGCATTGTTCTTCGGCATCGGCATGCTGTTGACAGTACCCTTCAGCGCTCTGCTGGAAATCTACTGCTACCGGAAAATGCTTCACAGGAGCCGCTAAAGAGATTTTGGCTTGCGGTGTTTGCGGGCTGGGGCGGCAATTTGCATGCCCCAGTTTATTTATGTGCGCTTTTAAGAAGGAATTCAGTAGGTAAAATGGAAATACTATGAGGGCAATTTTGGCCAATTTCACAGAATGGAGCGTGTGTCCATGAACAGCCTGGTTCCCAGCGCCGCTGTCAGCCCGGAAATGCCGCCATAATTTGACACAAGATTTCTATTATGTCATGATTGTTTTTGGAATGCCGGATGCTGTTGTGAAGTTATAGTATAGGATTGGAGGCTAAGTTATGACCTGGTCGATTGTATCAATCATTGTTTCCTTTTTGGCGTTCGCGGTGGCCTTTTGGATGTATCAGTGGGTGAGCAAGCTGCCCACAACCAACAAGGAAATCGCCCGCGTCGGCGCCTTAATCCGCAATGGTGCCAAGACATTCTTGGTACGGGAATACAAGCTGCTGGCAATCTTTGTTGCTGTGGTCGCGGTATTGATATTCATTTTTTTGCCCCAGCCAATCTGGCATGAAGACAGCAGCATTTACCGTAACTTGTTCACAGCCCTGGCATATGTAGCCGGTTCCATTTTTTCGGGCTTGGCTGGATTGACTGGCATGTTTGTGGCCACTATCGCCAACATGAAGAGTGCCGAGGCGGCCACCAAGGGCATCAGGCCTTCATTCATGGCCGGTTTCCGCGGCGGCGCGGTCATGGGCATGGCTGTGGTAGGATCCAGCTTGCTCGGCACTACGCTCGTGCTCATGCTTACCAAAGACGCATCCATGACCTTGGGTTTCAGCTTTGGCGCATCTTCGCTGGCTCTGTTCGCAAAGGCCGGCGGCGGTATTTTCACAAAAACCGCGGACATCAGTGCTGACCTTGTCGGCAAGGTTGAATTGGGTATTCCGGAAGACGACCCCCGCAACCCGGCTGTTATCGCCGACAACGTTGGCGACAATGTCGGTGACGTTGCCGGTATGGGCGCCGACTTGTTCGACTCCCATGTGGCGAGCTTGTCGGCGGCCTTGGTGCTGGGCATGGCGATGGATGGCGGCGCCATCGGCATCAACACCAACATGGTGCTGTGCTACGCGGCGATTGGTTTGTTTGCTTCCACAATCGGAGTTTTGCTGGCCCGGATTAACGAAGGCGGCGATCCTACCGGCGCTCTCAATACATCAACATATGTGACGACCGGTATCTTTGTGGTGCTGACCGGACTGGCGACCTGGCTCTTTGGCTTCAACACGCTTTATTGGGTTGCGACGATCATCGGCCTGATTGTCGGTGTTGTGATTGGTATCGTTTCCGATTACTTCACAAACGACCTGCGCCCACCGGTGCAGCGTGTTGCGAATGCGTCCAAATCAGGGCCGGCGTTCACTATCATTTCCGGTACCAGCTATGGTTTCTTAAGCGTCTTCCCAGCCTTGTTCGGGATTGCTCTGTCGGCGCTGTTGGCGTTCACTATCACTCAGAATATCGTTCCTGACAGCAATGTCGACTCACTCTTCGGAATCGCCATGGCGGCTGTGGGCATGCTCTCGATTGTGGCCATGATCATTTCCAACGACGCTTACGGCCCGATTGTCGACAACGCCCGCGGTTTGGTGGAGATGGGCAGCCTTGGCGAAGAAGCCCTCAAGATCACTGATGAACTGGATAGTGCCGGAAACACAGTCAAAGCTGTGACCAAAGGCTTTGCCATCAGTGCCGCTGGTTTGACGGTAATCGCTCTGTTGGGCGCCTTCCTGTCTGAGGCCAACGATATCCTGGCCAGCAGAGGCATGGAGCTGCTCGCAGGCTTTGATATCATGAGCCCGACCGTATTCTTCGGCCTGATTGTCGGCGCAGCCATCCCGGCGGTGTTCTCCGCGATGCTGATGCTGGGTGTCGACCGCAACGCCGAGCGAATGGTGGCGGAAATCCACCGTCAGTTCGATACGATCCCAGGTTTGAAAGAAGGCAAGCCTGGTGTCACGCCGGAGTATGACCGCTGCATCGATATTGCCACCGTGGGTGCGCTTAGGGAACTGATTCCCGCCGGTGTGATGGCTATCGCAGCCACTTTGGTGGTAGGGTTTATCGGCGGTATCGAGGCGATCGGCGGGTTCTTGGCGGGCAACATTGTCAGCGGCCTGCTCCTGGCCCTGTACATGAGCAACGCCGGCGGCTTGTGGGATAATGCCAAGAAGTATGTGGAGGCAGGCCACTTCGGCGGCAAGGGTTCCGATACCCATAAGGCGGCAGTGGTCGGCGACACAGTGGGCGATCCTTACAAAGACACAGCCGGGCCTTCGATCAATACCCAGATCACCGTCTGTTCGCTGGTGGCGTCCATATGTGCCGGTTTGTTCATAGCCTTCTCACTGTTCTAGGCAATAGTCAAATCTGAGTTGAAAAAACCTCCCGCTGTCAAACAGAGGGAGGTTTTTTTCATTACTCTGGTGAAACTGGAGAAAAGGCAGTGGGGAAAGGAGGCGCTTTAGATGCCTAACCTCTACATACATTTCGAGTCAATTGAAGATCGGCGGGCATTTCTCCTGGAGATTCTGGAAATACCGGAGATCCTGCCTCGGAACAACTCTCCGAAAGCCCGCCAGGAAGCGGCTCGGCGCCAAAAGCAGCTTGACGCGTACATCGCCAGGCTGGAAGCGGGAAAAACAAGCAGTCCTTATTATAATCTGCACAAGCGCATCCACGGTGCCCGGATTCCCAGGAATATGGATACAGACGGATTGGAGCCTTGGAATGAGCTGGCGGTCTATGCCAAAGGATTCCGCCAAATCTATGCCCAAAACAGCTACCGGAAACGCCCCGGCAAGTGGCTCGTGGTCCAGTTTAGGGACAACTACACCGGCTGGCGGCGGTATGAATGGCTGCTGCGCCGGGTCCCCGATGACAAGCTTGGTGCCAGTACCCCAGCTCCGCTGTTGGTGTCGCTCCGCCGCAAGCTGGAGCAGGCAAGGCATATTCTTGGCACTGCCGACGGGGGCAGGCTGAAGGCCGCGGAGCTGAACTTGGCTCTGGGGCTGCTCCAGAGTGTCAAAACGAGAAACCCCCGGTTGTTCAGGGGGGACAATTTGTACCTCTGGGAAGAATTGGCTTTTGCCTATCTTGAACACAACAATCTGCAGAAAGCGGAGCACTGCCTGAGGGAAATGGCCGGTTTGATGCCCGGTTCCAGCGAGCCTTACATCAACTTGGGGGCTTTTTTTATCAGCGCAGGGATGATCAACTGGGCAATCAAGGCATATAAGGAAGGTTTGGCGGTCAATCCCAAGGACGAGCGCCTGTACTTTAACCTGGCAAGCCTGTATGCGGGCATCGGCGCGTACAGCAAGGCCGACGCTATGATGAACAAAGCCATTTTAAGCAACCCTGACCGGGGCATCAATTATATGTTCCGGGCTGATCTGGCCATGGAACGGGGCCACTACGAAGCGGCAGTCCAAAACTACCGTCATGCGCTCGGCCTGCTGACAGGCGAGCCTTGGCAGGAGATCCGGAAAAGTTGTTATATGCAGATGGCCGTGGCGCTGATGCGTCTTGAGCGGTACGAGGAATGCGCCGAGGCTGCGTCTGAACTCCTCGCCATCAACCCTGATTTCCGAGACGCATATGTGCTGTTGGCCCGCTGCTGCCGGGAACTGGGGAACCACGATTTGGCCAAATGGTATGCCAAAAAAGCTGAGCAGCTTTACCGCCGCCTGCGCGACCACGTGAACAGCTGAGTTTTTTCAACCATAGGTTTAGTCAACTGTTGGTTGAGCCAACCGCCGTTTTCCAGCGGAATGGTAAACCAACAGTCGCTTGTGATCGGTGGAACAGCTGCGGGGCAAGATCAGCGGCAACGTGAAGGCCAAAAAGGCCGGCAAGGCGGAAATACAGATCAGCGGCGCCGGCGATATCAATGCGGAGGGTGTGACCGCCCGGACTGCGGACATCAACTGCCGCGGCGCCTGCGACATTGTGCTGGGCAGAGTCATAGAGGTATCGATTAGAAGCACAGCAGGCATTCGTCGATCCGAATCCTCGAGCGAGGATAAGCTGTCAGCATACATATCTCAAGCCGCGGCCCAATATAAATAAAAAAGGGTATTGCCCGAAAACATTGAAATATGTAGATACAAGAACCCAAGGGAGGTTAAGGCCATGGCTTGGTACTGGTGGGTTGTGATTGTTGTGGTGGTGGCGATTATCGCTTACAGCTTGTTCAAGAACAAATAGTGTACTGGTTCAGGCAATGTGCTGTTTAAGAAACAGCCTGTGTGACGCAGGCTGTTTCTATGTGTCCGGCGTTAGCTGGCGAAGTACTCCGACAGTGTGTAAATGCCAAAAACCACGCCGAAAATGATCGGCTGATGGATCAGATAGATCAACAGAGAATGGCGGCCGAGAAGCCTGATGATGCCTGTCCCGGGAAGATCGTTGATGCTCTTCAGCTCAGTGATCCTAAACCGCCGTGTGCCGCCGGGATATAAGGCCGATCCCAGCCAGATGCCGATCAGAATCACACCGAACCAAGGAAAAAGCGGGTAATAGTCGGCCATCGCGATATGCTTTTCCCCGATCCCAAGCGGCAGCAGCCACCAGCTGTGGATGGAAAGATTTGCCAGCCACTTTGTCGCGGCTATGATCACTATGCCTAAGATGCCAGCCAAGCGCGGCCGCGGCAGAAACAGGGGCGCCAATATGACCGCAGTGCCGATCAAGTGCAGGATACCGAAAATGATCGGCGCGTCCAAGACAAAATAGACCACGGCCGAGACTGCTGCGGCGCAGGCCAATAGCTTCAACCCTCTTGCCGTAAACTTCTTCCAGATCCCGTCAGTGCCGTGCTGTCCCGCTGCCCGGGCGTAGCTAATGGAAAGGCAGACGCCGACGATCAGCTGGAATGATGAACCGATGGCCTGAGCGATGATTTGGGGGTTTTCGCCCAGGAGATCCCAGGGGACAAAATCAAAGTAGACCAAATCCCAGAACAGATGGTAAAGTACCATGGCGATGATGCTCAACCCCCTGAACAAATCAATCTCCGGAAACCGCTGTCGGCTGATAGTCAACATCTTCTCCTCCAATCGCTAAAACTAAGCCGCAGCCTTATTATATCAGGTTATTACCATTATGGAAATAACCAATCCAGCGGCAGGATTTGCTGTTGGAAAGTGGAAGTGAGACAGTAACACAGTCTGGCTTCAGACAGATGCGAGGGGAGAGATATGATTAAAAAAAACACAGCGCAGACAGGGATTGCCTTGGCGCTGCTGGTGGTGCTTTTGATCGGTTTTACTGTCTGGTCGTCGAATCACCGGGCAAATAAACCACTTCCTGCCGCAGAAGCCGGAGCAGAAATCACTCACGTCACTTCAGGTTTTATCGCCGCGGATCAGGCGGTGGCAGTCCGCTTCGCCAATCCGCAAGTAAGCCCCAACGCGGTGGAAAAACCTTTAAGCCCAAATCCGTTCACCTTCACGCCGCATATCGATGGAAAAGCTTTCTGGCAAGATCCCCAGACCCTGGTTTTTCAACCTTCGGCGCCCCTGTATGAGAAACAGTATTACCACGCCCGCCTGGATTTGAAGGAGACGCAGCTGGAGTTCCATTTTGCGACCACAGGCCAAAATGTCCTTGCGGTAGGTGGGCTATTCGAGCTTGTCAGCGCCGGATCATCCCAAGAGGTGTATTTCTCCGGCACGGTGCAGCTTGCGGAAAAAGTCAGCGCGGAACTGTTGAAACAAGGGCTGAAGCTTGAGCTTGACGGAAAGTTCCTTAACTATGAACTGACTTCTGAAGACAATTACAGCTTCACTATCAAATCTCAGCCAATCGCCAGAAACCAATCGGATGACCGGAAATTGACCGTACTGATCGCCGCATCCCCTCTCAAGCTCGCTTCCGATATTAGGGAAACGTTTTACCTCACCGGTGTGGAATCGTCTTTTCGAGCTTTGCGGATTGAGGAAGAGAAGCTTGACCAGTTCTCCCAACTGCGGGTGATCTTCTCGGAGCCTCTCAACCCTAGGTTGGATTACCGGGGGTATGTGCACCTTACACCGAGTATTGACTGTCAAGTGGCCGTTGACGGAAACAGCTTGGTGATCAGCGGGCCTTTCCGCCCGCGGGAAATGTACCAGGTGCGGCTGTTTCCCGGCATCGAGAGCACATATGGGCAGAAACTGGCGGACACTGCCGATTTTGTCTGGGATGTATCGATCTCCGACCGGAACCCGGTTGTGGAATTTGTGGATTCAGGGATGATTCTGCCCAGCACCAACGAAAAGAAGCTGGTGTTTAGGACCATCAACGTGGCAAGGCTGCGGCTGCAGGTCAAGAAGGTGAAAGAGGACAACCTAATCGCCTTTTTCGAGGAAAACTCCTACCGTCCCCACAGCTACTCCTATGATGATTACAACCACTATGCGTTTCAGCGCCATGGGGAGATCATCGCCGATCAGATCGTGGAGATCGGCGATGAAGCCAACAAATGGATCCAGACCGAGCTGGACTTGAGCCGAATCATCAAAGACAATGATCCTGCTTTGTATGTGGTGCAGCTCGGTTTTGACGCGAACCAAGTGTTGTACCTGTCAGAGGAGTATCACGACTGGTACGGCGCAAGCTACCTCAACCAATACGGCAGGGCGGTCAAACATCTCCTGGTGAGCGACATCGGCATCACCGCCAGGCAGCTTGAGGATGAGCTTCATGTCTTCCTGACTGACATTGTGACAACCGAGCCGATCGCCGATGCAGTTGTGATGCTGAAAGACGCCGGCGGCAAGGTGATTCGCACCGCCTATTCCAACACATCGGGATGGGCTGTGCTGAACACGGACAGCACCGCCCGCTATGTGGAAGTGAGGACAGGTAATGACTTTGCCGTCATGAGTCTCGGCGCTTCCCTGGTCAACCAGTCGATTTTTGATATCGGCGGCGTTCAAAAGCAGGACGGAATCAACGCCTTTATTTACACAGAACGGGGTGTCTACCGCCCCGGCGAGGCAGTCCATCTCGCCGCCATAGTCCGCAACGACCAGGATACATTCCCGGATCGGCACCCGGTGACGCTAAGAGTGTACAACCCCATGGAGCGCCTAGTGTATGAGGCGGTGGACAACAGTGGTTCTGACGGCTTCTACGCCTTCGAGTTCCAAACAGACACCGATGCCCCTACGGGCATCTGGACAGCGGTCCTGGATGTGGGCGGCAGGTTGTTCACCCACGAAATCCGGGTCGAGACAATCGTCCCCTACCGGATAGAGGTGGCGGTCGAACCGGAAAAAGAGCGGCTTTCAGCCGACGATCAGCTTCTGCCGTTCGCTATCAGCTCCCAGTACTTGTTTGGAGCGCCGGGGAGCGGGCTGGAAAGCGAAACCACTGTGACACTGGAGCCGTATCCGATGACTTTCGCCGGATACTCCGGCTTCACCTTTGACAACCCGGCACTGGATTTCAAGCCTTTGATCAGCAATGTCCACACTACAGTCCTTGATGAAAACGGCAGGGCGAAACTTGTGTGGCACAAGCCCGAATTCGGGCCGGTGCCCTCGGCTTTGCGCCTGCGCATAGACACAAAAGTGCTGGAGGCAGGCGGAAGAGCGGTTCCGGCTGTGAGGCTGATTCCTGTTGAGCATTATCCCAGCTACGTTGGAATTATGGAACTGGAAGAGGCCGAGGTGGCCATGGGGCAGAAAACAAAATTCGTCATCGCTCATGTCAGCGCCACCGGCGATCCGATCCCCGATTCCCAGCTTGAGTACAAGTTCTACCACTCACGCCAGTACTGGTGGTGGGAATACGGCAGCTTCGACAGTTTCCGCCGCTACTACAAAACCAGCGAACACACGGAAGTGCTGGAACAAGGTACTGTCGTCACCAACCAGGCAGGCCTGGCTGAGCTGGAGATTGCTGTGCGGGATTATGGTGAAGTGCTGCTGGAGGTCACAGACCCCAAAGGCGGGCACAGCGCAGGATACTTCTTCCGTTCATATTGGTGGGCGAGCGGCGATCAGAAACAGAGCGCCGATATCGTGCTGCTGAAACTGGACAAGGCCCAGTACCTGCCCGGCGAAACAGCCAAGGTTTCCCTCAGTACACCAGCCCGGGGCCGGATGCTGGTGACTGTGGAGAAAGAGGGCCGGATTCTCCATCAAAGCTGGTTGGAACTGACATCCAACGAGACATCTTTCGAGATTGATGTGAAGCAGGAATATATACCCAATGCTTATTTGTCCGTAGTGATCTACCAGCCCTACGGCGGCATGGACAATGATCTGCCTTTGCGGATGTACGGTGTCGTCCCTCTTTATGTGACCAGCGAAGGCGCCCAGATCGAGCTGAACCTCGTCGTCCCGGAGACGGTGAGGCCGGAAGAGGAGTTCATACTCAAAGTGCAAACCGCCGACGGCGAGCCCTGCCAGTTCACTGTGGCAGTTGTGGACGAGGGTTTGCTGAACATCACCGGCTATGCTACGCCGGACCCCTTAGGGTTCTTCTTTGCCAAACAGAGGCTGCTTTCCAAAGCCTATGACAACTTCGCCGACATCATTAATCTGACATACGGATACATCCACAATCACTTAAGCATCGGCGGCGACGGCGCTCCCGACTACCGGCAGCTGCAGGTTCCCAAGGAGGATCCCGGCCAGTTTGAAACTGTAAGCCTGTTCTACGGCCCGTTCTCCACCGATGCCGGCGGTTATGCGGAAGTGCCGATCAAGCTGCCCAACTACATCGGCAGTGTGCGGATCATGGTTGTGGCCGCCAGCAAGGGACGCTACGGCAGTGCTGAAAAGCAGGCTGCCGTCAAGGCGCCGGTGATGGTGATGCCGACTCTGCCGCGGGTTTTGGGCCCCGAGGACCGGATTCGGGTTCCCGTCACAGTATTCACCATGGAGGAAGGCTTGGGAGAGATTGATGTCCACCTCGATGTTTCCGGCCCGGCGGAGATCATCGGCCCGGATACACTCGTTGTCGATCCGGGGAGCCGGGATCGGACAGATGTTTTCTTTGAACTGGCGGCAGCCGGTACGGTGGGCACGGTGGAGATCACTGTCTCTGCCTCTTCCAGGCTGCAGGGTTATACCAACCGGTCGACGGCACTGATTCCGGTTCGGCCGGACAACCCTTATATATATCTAGTGGATGAACAGATGGTGGATCCAGGCGAAACAGTCGTCTTCGCCATCCCCGAGCGGGGCGTGCCCGGAACCGACGCAACCCGCCTGGTGGTGTCAAGTGTGCGTGGGCTGAACCTGAACCACCGCCTGCAGTGGCTGATTCGATATCCATATGGGTGCATCGAGCAGATTACCTCCGGAGTGTTCCCCCAGCTGTACCTGGCGGATCTCTATCCGGTGAGCAAGGAAGAGCTTATGGAGATCGACGGCAATATCAACGGGGTGATTGCGGCCTATTCCCGTTATCAGCTGGTGAACGGCGCTTTTGCCTATTGGCCTGACTCAAGCGCCGCCGACCACTGGGCCACCAACTATGCCGGCCACTTCCTGCTGGAAGCTAAGGCCAAAGGGTACCATGTACCGGCGCAGATGTTGGAGCGCTGGATCAGGTATCAGGCCGAGGCGGCTAAAGCCAATGCCGGAACGCAGCTTACTAGGGCATACCGCCTCTATCTTTTGGCTCTGGCGGATGCACCTGTGCTGAGCGCCATGAACTATATGCGCGAGAGTGAACTGGACAAACTGGACAATACTGCCAGGTTCTACCTGGGCGGCGCTTACTACCTGATGGGTTATAAGCAGATTGGAGAATCCATCCTGGCTGGCGCCGACATATCTGCGCCTGAATATGTGGAATTCGGCGGCACTTATGGATCCACGCTGCGGGATCAGGCGATCATGCTGGATATCCTCACCTTGGTCAGGGACTTCGAGCGGGGCAGTGCGCTGTACAACCAGATCGCCGAAGCAGTTTCATCGCCAAGGTGGTATTCAACTCAGACCACCGGTTACGCACTCTTGGCTCTGGCCAAATATGTGGCAGCCGTCAAGACTGTGGAAACTGAGCTGACCGGCATTGTCACCTTTGCGGATCAAAGCCGGTTGGAACTTGTGGTTTCGGATCTGGTTGGATTGGTAGGTCTTGACCCTCAAGACGGAGGTGGGCGGATCAGCTTCACCAACACCGCTTCGGTACCGGTGTTCGCAGCTTTGGAGTGGGAAGGGATTCCCAAGCGGGGCGAACTTGAGCCTGAAGCGAAGAATCTGATTCTGAAAACAGATTATTATGATCAATGGGGCAACCCCGTTGATATTTCCAGACTCACCCAAGGCGACACCTTCTATGCTGTCTTCCATGTCGACCATGAAGCTGACATGGACATTTACGAACTGGCGTTGGTGCAGGTGCTGCCGGCGGGATGGGAAATCGAGAACCTGCGAGTGACCCAGGGCACTCTGCCCCTGTGGACTGAGAGGTTCAACCTTGGGCATGAAGAGTATGTGGACATCCGCGACGACCGGATCATGTGGTTCTTCGACCGGATGCAGTGGGATCCGGGCTACGACTTCATTGTCAAGATCAATGCCGTCACCGTCGGCCAGTTTTACCTCCCGCCGACGTTGTTGGAGGCTATGTACAACAACGATTACAAAGTCACCACCTCGGGCCAGGCAGTTGAGGTCGTGCCCAGATGAGGCGGAAATGGCTTTGGTTTGGATTGGGGCTGCTGGCAGTTTTCGCCGCGGGGCTGGCGGCGGCGCTGCTGGCGGTGCCGCTGCCGGAACCTTTGTTTGCCCAGGATTACAGTACGATCGTCCTGGATGAGCAGGGACGGATCTTGAGGGTGTTCCTCAACCAGAACCAGCAGTGGGCTTTGCCTGACGACGGAAGTGAAATCCCGTACAAACTGAAGACAGCTGTGGTCCACTATGAGGACAAGCGGTTCTATCAGCATTTCGGCGTCGATCTGCTGGCTTTGGCGCGTGCTCTGTACCAGAATGCCGTGCACCGCCAGCGGGTGAGCGGCGCCAGCACCATCACCATGCAGGTCGCCCGGCTGATGCAGCCCAAGCCCCGCACGGTGAAGAGCAAACTGATCGAAATGGCCCAGGCAGTGAAGATAGAATGGAAATACAGCAAGGATGAGATCCTCAAACTGTATTTGCTCCACGCCCCCTACGGGAGCAACATCATCGGGTACCGGACGGCGTCGCTGCGCTATTTCGGCAAGGAACCTGAGAATTTGAGCTGGGCCGAAGCGGCCACCCTGGCGGTGCTGCCGAATAATCCGGCCAATGTCAACCCGATGCAGAACGCGGATCAGCTGAAGATCAAGCGGGATCAGCTGCTGCTGCGCCTGCGCCGTGCGGAAATCATCGATCAGGAGACATACGAACTGGCGGCGGCCGAACCTCTGCCTGAAAGCCAAATGCCCTTTCCACTTTCCGCGCCGCACCTGGCGGAGAGCCTTAAGCGGAGTGAGGATCAAGATATTATTACAACCACCATCGACAAGGACCTGCAGGATTGGGCCACGAAAGTGCTGCAGCGATATATTGCCGAATTGAGCAGGCACGGGATCAAAAACGGGGCGCTCTTGATCGCGGACACCGCCACCGGCGCGGTCAAGGCATATGTTGCCAGTCAGGACTACTTCGACAACGACAACTTCGGCAAAATTGACGGCGTGCAGATGCGCCGCTCAGGGGGCTCAACCCTGAAACCATTCTTGTACGCATTGGCCATGGATGAGGGGCTGATCGGCCCCACGAGCGTCCTGCCGGATGCTCCGATAAGCTACGGCGGATACACACCTTACAATTCCGACCGCAGCTTCAACGGCATTGTCCGGGCAGGCACCGCCCTGATCCGGTCGTTGAACGCGCCGGCTGTGTATCTGTTGAACCAGTATGGTGTAAAAAACTTCTACGATTTCCTCAAAGCGGCAGGGCTCAAAGGTTTGACCAAAACCCACCAGGACTATGGCCTTTCTCTGGTGCTGGGCGGCTGTGAGGTGAGCCTTTGGGAACTGTGCGCGCTTTACCGCAGCCTGGGGACTCTTGGCCGTTTTACCGATCTGCATGTGCTTAAACTCCCCGAAGGGCAAGGACCTTCCGGGGATGCACAGCTGATCACACCGGGCAGTGCCTATTTGGTGCTGGAAATTCTGGCGGAAGTGGCCCGGCCCGGCCTGGAACACCACTGGCAGAATTATGCCTCAGGAGTACCGCTGGCGTGGAAAACGGGGACGAGTTACGGCAGCCGGGACGCCTGGGCGGCCGGGGTTTCGCCGCAGTGGACGGTTGCCGTCTGGGTGGGCAATTTCGACGGCAGCGAAGCGAAAGGTCTGACCGGAATCGATGCCGCGGCGCCGCTTTTGTTCCAAGTCTTCAACGGCTTGGACAAGAACCCGTACCAGCCCTGGTTTGCATGTCCGGAAGACGCTTTGGTTGAAATCGAAGTGTCGGCGGCCACGGGCTACCGTTTGAAAACCGAAGAGGGACAGCATACCGCCAAGACAGAAACGATCATGGTGCCGCAGGCTGCCAAGCCGCTGCGGTATTCGCCGTATGAACGGACAGTCTACCTGAACCTTGCGGAAACGATGCAAGTATGCTCCTTGTGCTGGGATCGGGATGACCTCAAGGCTGTTTTGCGGCTGGATTTCCCGCCGGAGATCAGAGCCTTGCTGAATACGGTTTCTCAAGGGCCGGCCCTGCCTCCCCACAACCCGGAGTGCCCCGCATCCAAACAGCATAATCCTGTGAGCATCGCATATCCGCAGCCCAACAGCTATATATTCATACCCCGGGATGCTTCCGGGCAGTATCAGAGAATCAGCATGGAGGTACTCCACGCCGACCCCGGGGCCACCATTTTCTGGTATCTAGACGAGCAGTACCTTGGCGAAACCACCGGAGGCCACACCATCAATTTGGCCCCGGACACAGGCTGGCACCGCCTGTATGTGATCGACACCGCCGGTAACAGCCAAGCGGTGATCTTCTATGCCGAGCGAAGATAAGCGGCGAATGGCAAACAGGGATGGATGGAGTGATTGACTGTGTCCAAATTCTTGATGGGCATCGATATCGGCACTTCCGCCTGCAAAGTGGCTGCCTTTGACCTTGAGGGCAGGGTGGTGGCCCAAGCCAGCGAACCCTACCATGTCCACCACTTGGGGCAAGGCTGGGTGGAGCAGGATCCGTTGGAGTGGTGGGAGAAAGTCTGCAGGGCAGTCCAGTCTGTCTTGGCCGCGCTCAAGTCTCAAGGGGCGGGTGCCGCCCAGATCAGCGCCATAGGCGTCGACGGCCAGAGTTGGTCCGCCATCCCCGTCGACGTTGAGGGGAACGTGCTGCACAACACTCCGAACTGGATGGACAGCAGGGCCAGTTCCATAGCCGAGCGGGTCAAAAGTGAGATCGGCAATGACCGGATTGCGGCTGTAAGCGGCAACAGCTTCGAGCCCACCTATTCCACCCCGAAGATCTTGTGGTTCAAGGAATACAGGCCTGAAATCTTCCGCCGGACAGACAAGTTCTTGCAGAGCAACAGCTATGCCGTCTACCGGCTGACCGGCGAAATAACACAGGATTTGTCGCAGGGTTATGGGCTGCATGTGTTTAATATAAACACCGGCGCTTATGATTACCAGCTTTGCGACGAGCTAGGCATCCCCCCCGAGAAACTGCCGCCTGTCTATCCCTGCCATCAGGTTGTGGGCACGGTAACCTCCCAGGCTGCGGCCGAGACCGGGTTAAGCCCCGGGACACCTGTTGTGGCCGGGGGCTTGGATGCAGCCTGCGGCACTTTGGGCGCCGGCGTCATCGCTCCAG
>Ga0116168_1000150_pt1 | contig 71056 bp, 71 predicted proteins | sample AD_UKC129_MetaG_FD_89795 | JGI IMG/M metagenome (GOLD analysis project Ga0116168, IMG submission 89795) | Active sludge microbial communities of municipal wastewater-treating anaerobic digesters from Canada - AD_UKC129_MetaG | ecosystem: Engineered > Bioreactor > Anaerobic > Digestate | place... | reverse complement strand
TGGCCGCCATGCGGCGTGCATACTCGTCCACCTCTTGCTTTAATATTTCCAGGGAGGCGGTCATCGTGGGAAGAGTATTTTGCAGCACGGACATATTGTAGGTGGCCCGGTCCAGGACCCCCAAGCCGGAGCGGCTGCCCAGGGAGCGCTCGGCGCTGCCTCCCCGGATGCTTTCCGCGCTGCTGGCCACCCATCCTTTACTTTCCTGTTCTTCCTCTTTTGGAAGGGTTATGCCTGTTTTTTCTTCAATGCTGCACACCAAGCTTTCAATCTTGTTAATATCTTCATTTATCCATTCAATTTCTAAAGCCCAAGCGTTGATCTCCTCCTGCAGCACCTGGTTTACCTGCCGCAAAATTTGCGCTTCCTGGGCTTCCTGTCGGGTGTGCAGGTAGGAATGGAGAAGGGTGGCAAAGCCTCCTATGGCTGCCACCAGCAGGGCCACCAGGAGCTTGCCCACAAAGAGAGGCATTCGAAAACTGTATACCGATTCTTCCGAGTGGGGAACAATCATGATCGTAAAACATGACGAACGCTTTCTTCCCTTCAAAAGCTGCCCGCCTCCCGTCAAGTCGATAATTTCTTGACGGCCTCTTGGATGGCCGCCTTCTCTTCCTCACTTAAATGGTAGCTGGAATCCCCCCGGCGGATCGGCTTCCCGTAAGTGCGGGTCTCTTCCCGCCCATAGATGCTGGTAATCACCACGCCGTCGCGGTTTTGATCCAGCAGGGCCAGGGAGAAGCTGAGATCGCTTCCCGTGTCCTGGAAAGCGTTGTAGCGAACCATGCCCACGCCGCTAATGGAGGAGGCCGCCCGCTTTTCCATCTCCTGCAGCCGGCCATGGATTTGCTTCAGCTCGTCTTGAATGCTTTCCAGGCTGCTGCCATACTGATGGAGGAGCGTCTCCAGGTCCAAGCCTTCCCGCCCCATCACCAGGCGCCGGTAGCGGCGGTGCAGGCGGCGGTGGGCAACTCCCAGGGCCACAAGAGCCAGGGATATAAGCACCAGGGCCAGAACCAGCCCCACGAATATTTCCGCCTGGGAAGAGCCCACAAATGCGCTTATGGTCTCCCAAAAAGTATTAATCCAGTACAAAATTCTCGCCCAACCATTAAGAAATTTTAATATTCCTTAATTCGACGTTAACATCTCTTCTCCTTTTTCTTCTTTAAGAAAATTTGACACAAAAAAAGTTATGTTTCACGTGAAACATAACTTTTTTATTTTCCCCGCCTCCAGCCTAGAGGGTTTCCCCGGGGAGGAGCAGCTCCAACAGTCTTTCCAGGTCTTCTTCGCCATAAAAATGCAGCGTTATGGTCCCTTCTTTGGCCCCGCCGCTGATCTTTACCCTGGTTCCGAAGCGCTGCTGCATCCTGTCCTGAAGCTCCGCCCAGAGGGGGTTTAGCGGGGCGGGCGCTTTAGGCCGGCCGGGGGGCCTGGCTTTTTGAGCCAAATCCGACGCCAGCTTCTCGGCTTCCCGGGCCGTTAACCGCTCGTTAATTATTTTCTGGGCCGCCTCCACCTGCACCTGGGGATCGGTTATGGAGAGCAGCGGCCGGGCCTGCCCCGGCTGAATCCTTCCGGCGGCCAGGGCTTCGATAATGGGTTCCGGCAGCTGCAGGAGGCGCAGGGTGTTGGCTACAGCCGAACGGCTCTTCCCCAATCGCCGGGCCAGTTCCTCCTGGGTCAAGCCAAACTCGTCGATTAACCTCCGGCAGGCTTGCGCTTCCTCAATGGGATTCAAATCCTCCCGCTGCAGGTTTTCAATTAAGGCAACCTCCAGCATCTCCTGGCGCTTTACCTTTCGGACCACCGCCGGCACCTTGTCGATCCCCGCCATCTGGGCCGCCCGGTACCTTCTCTCTCCGGCTACCAGGGTGTAGCCTTCTCCTTCGGGGGCCACCACCACCGCCTGAATTAAGCCGTGCTCCTTGATGGACTGGGCCAACTCTTTTAGCCCTTCTTCATCGAAGTGGCGGCGCGGCTGGTAGGGATTGGGCTTGATCTTGTCAATCTCAATTTCCCTAATTTTAATATCCGATTGGTTCTCCATGGCCCCGGGGATCAGCGCCCCCAGGCCCCGCCCCAGTCTCTTTTTTGCCATCAGCTATCCATCACCTCCTGGGCCAGGGCGAGATAGGTTTCCGCCCCCTTGCTGCGCGGGTCGTAATCAAAAATGTGGGCGCCGTGACTGGGTGCCTCGCTCAGACGCACGTTTCTTGGAATAATGGTTTTGTACACCCGTCCCGGAAAATGGGTTTTTACTTCCTGGACCACTTGCTCGGAAAGGTTGGTTCTGGAGTCGTACATGGTGAGGACCACGCCCTCAATAACCAGCTCTTCATTCAGGTGCCTCCGGACCAGGTTGATAGTGTTCATCAACTGGCCCAGCCCCTCCAGGGCATAGTATTCGCACTGAATGGGAATTACGATGCCGGTGGCCGCCGTCAGGGCGTTAAGGGTGAGCAGCCCCAGGGAGGGCGGGCAGTCGATAATGATAAATTCATACCTGGACTTGATGGGATCCAGCGCCTTTTTTAGCTTCACTTCCCGGCAAACCATGGAGACCAGCTCGATTTCCGCCCCGGCCAACTGGATAGTGGCGGGAGCCACGGTCAAGTTGGGCCACCGGGTGGAAATCAGCACCCGTTCCAGGGGAATGTCATTGATCAGGGTATCGTAGATGCAGGCCTTGATTTCGTTTTTGGCCACCCCTACCCCGCTGGTGGCGTTCCCCTGGGGGTCTATGTCAAGCAGCAGGACCTTTTTCCCAAAATGGGCCAAGGCGGCACTTAAGTTAACTGCGGTAGTGGTTTTGCCAACCCCTCCCTTCTGGTTGGCAATGGCAATAATGCGCGGCATCGTCTACCTCCGTCTCCCAGCAACGATTATCCTTTGGGAAGCCTGATGACCACTTCCAGGTAGTCTTCTTCTTCCCGCTCCGTATACTGCGGATTGAGCCCCGATTTTTCGATTATGTCAATGGCCTGCCGGATGGTATTTAAAAAGATGCGCATGTCCCGGACCACGATCCGGCCGGGCTTTCGGCCTTCCTTTTTCGACCCGCCGCCCACGAGCATCTCTATCTTACGCTCCGTCTGCTGAACGGTCAGTCCTTTTTCCACAATCTCCCTGCAGAGCTGCATCTGTGCGCCCCGATCCCCCAGCTTCAACAAGGCCCGGGCATGCCTCTCCGTAATCGTGCCCTTGATCAACTCTTTTTTAATGGCCTCCGGGAGCTTTAACAGCCTCATCTTATTGGCGATGGTGGACTGGTTTTTGCCCAAGCGCTGAGCCAGGGCTTCCTGGGTAAGGTTAAACTCCTCCAGGAGCCTGGCATAGCCCGTTGCCTCTTCGATGACGTTCAGGTTCTCCCGCTGCAGGTTTTCTATAAGAGCAATAGTCGCCATGGCGCTGTCGTTGACTTCCTTCACCACGGCGGGGATCGTTTTCCAGCCCAGCCTCTTGCAGGCCAGGGTGCGCCGCTCTCCCACCACCAGTTGATACCTTTTCCCGGCCCGTCTCACAATCACCGGATGAAGCAAGCCGTACGTTTTAATGGATTGCATCAGTTCCTGGATTTTTTCTTCGGGAAAGCTGCGCCGCGGCTGGAACGGGTTCGGGTCGATCTCTTCCAGGTCCAGGAGTACGATATTGTCTTTGTTGTCTTCCCGCTCCAAGAACGGGTACCCCTTCGTCCAGTTCTCTTTCATAAGCCACCGCCTTTATATTCCTCTTTCAAGATATTTGACGATGCCGGGGACAATCCTTCCCTCTCCCCGTTTTTTCTTAACAATATTATTCCAGGCGATCCAGGGGCCTTTTTAAAGGAACCCCGTCTCTCCGGGGATATTGGGGAGGGGTAGAGGCCACTTTTTCGAAGATCAACAATACTCTTTTTTCGCCGCTGGGGAGGCAATATTCCCGGCTCTCCTTAAACCTGCCCCCGCAAAGCTCCAGAGCCCGGCGGGAGCGCTCCAGCTCCTCGTAAGCCCGGGGCCCTTTAAAGAACACCAGCCTCCCGCCCAGGGCCGCCAGGGGCAGGGAGAGCTCCAGAAGAACGGATGTATGGGCCACCGCCCGGCTTAAGACGGTGCCGAATCGTTCTCGATATTCTTCCTGCTGCCCGATTTTTTCCGCCCTTCCGTGGAGGAGAAAGACCTCCGCCAGCCCCAGCTCCGCCACAACATTTTTTAAAAAGTTGATCTTGCGGCCGTTGGCTTCCAGCAGGAAGAAGGGGGTGCCGGGGGAGATGATTTTTAAAGGCAGCCCCGGGAAGCCGGCCCCGGTTCCCAGGTCCAATACCGCTCCCGAATGAAGAAGGGAAAAAGAAGCGGGCACCAGGCTGTCGTAGAAGTGCTTTCCAATGATCTCGGCGGCCGTCTTCTCGCCGACGAGGCGCTGCTTTTTCAAGCCTTCCAGGAGCAGCCCGGCAAATTGCAGCAACTGCCCCTTTTCCCGGGCTCCCGCCTCCAGGCCCAACTCCTCCAGCACGCCCTCCAGCAGGGCCCGGTTATCATTCATCTCTTGCATAAAGGCCTCCTGCTACTTGCCCACGCAAAATTGACTAAAAATCCGGTCCAAAATCTCGTCGCTTAAGGTTTCCCCGGTAATTTCTCCCAGTTTTTCCCAGGCAAATCTCAACTCCAGGCTAACCAGTTCCGCCGGTTCCTGCTCCAGGTTCTCCAAGGCTTTTTCCACACCGGCCCTGGCCTCGCGAAGGGCTTCGGCCTGGCGCAAGGAGGCAAGGAGGGGGTGTTCCCCGCCGCCCCCCATCTGATCCAGGGTGGCCACGATGGCCCGCTCCAGCTGGGAGAGGCCTTTTTTTAGCGGAATCGATGTCTCCACCAGGGGAATTTGGGGGAAGCGGCGGGCCAGATCTCCGGGATCCAGTTCCTGCTTCAGGTCGGTTTTGTTGATCACGAAGATGGCCTTCTGCCCAGGATCCATTAAGCTCAGAATCTCTTCATCCTCTTTCTCCCAGGGAGATGAACCGTCAAACACCATCAACAGGAGCCGGGCCCGGGCAGCCGCTTCCCGGCTGCGCTCAATGCCCACTTTCTCCACGGGATCCCTGGTGCCATGGATGCCGGCAGTATCCACCAGGCGGATGGGGTAGCCCTCCAGGAGAATATAACCTTCCAGAATATCCCTGGTCGTTCCCGGCACTTCATGGACGATGGCCCGCTGCTCCCTCAACAGGGCGTTCAGCAGGGAGGATTTCCCCACGTTCGGTTTTCCGATAATGGCCGTGGCGATCCCTTCCTGGTAGAGCCGTCCCCTCTCCTCACCTTCCAGCAACTCCGCCATGGAGTCCCTCAAGGCGCACAAGGAGTTCCTCAACTCCCGCTGCAGGACCTGGGGATCGAAATCCAGTTCCTCCGGATAGTCAAAGCTGGCCTCGATCCAGGCCAGGGCCTCGACGATATCCTGGCGCAGCCGTCTCACCTTTTGCGAAAGAGCCCCCTGGAGAACCCGGGCGGCGTTTTTAACCCCCTCCTCGGAGCGGGCATGGATTATATTAAAGACGCTTTCAGCCTGGCTCAGGTCAATCCGGCCGTTTAAGAAAGCCCGTTTCGTAAATTCGCCCGGTTCCGCCAGGCGGGCGCCCACCTCCAGCAGCCGCTTCAGGACCATGCGCAGGGGAAAGACCCCGCCGTGGCAGTTGATTTCTACGATATCCTCCCGGGTATAGGTGTAGGGGGCCTTCATAAAAGAAACTAAAACCTCGTCAATGATCTCCCCTCGGGCATCCAGGATGTGACCGTAGTAGATCCGGTGGGAAGCAATCTCCCTCTTCCGCTTCCCCTTGGGGCGGAAAACCTTTTCGGCCAGCAGGAAGGCCTCCGGCCCGCTAACCCTGACAATGCCGATGCCGCCCTCGCCCACGGGAGTGCTGATGGCGGCAATAGTATCCGTCTCCTTCACTGATTACCCCTCCAGCAAAAACATTAAAAACGCCGCCTTTTGCGAAAGGCGGCGTCCCGGAGATCCTGCCTTCTAAACGGGGGCTACGATGACCCGCCGATAAGGCTCTTCCCCTTTGCTGTAAGTCTGAACCGATTCGTCATTCTGCAAAGCCAGGTGAATGGTTCTCCGGTCCTGGGGAGTCATCGGTTCCAGCGCCACCTCTCGCCCCGACTGCTTAACCTTTCGCGCGACCCCCAAAGCCAGGTGCCTTAAGGTCTCCTCCCGGCGGGCGCGGTAATTTCCCACATCCAGAACCACCCTCTTTTTAAGGCCCTGGAACTGCCGCTTCAGAATGGTGTTGAGCAGGTACTGCAAATCGTTCAAGGTCCGCCCGCGCCTTCCGATTAAAACGCCGCTTTTCCGGCCGCTTATCTCCACCTGGAAATACTCCTCTTCCTCCCGGACCTGGATCTTATTATCCCCCAGGCCCATCTTTTCGAGAAGTTCCTGCAGGAAATGGTGCAGATATTCCACGGGTTCGTATTTTACGGAAACCCGGACCCGGGCCTCCTTGCTGCCGATAAGACCTAAAAATCCCTGGCTGGGTTCGCTTAAAACAACGATCTCCGCATTCCCTTTTTTGACCCCTAAAGCGGCCAGCGCCTTCTCCACCGCTTCTTCAACGCTCCGCCCCGAAGTTTCTATTTCTCTCATTTCTACTTCTTTTTCCCTTCCTTCTTTTTGCCTTCTTTGGGGTTGTTTTTTTCTTCCTTGGACTTGGCACCAACTTTAGAGCCATCTATTTCCGTGCCGGCTTTCACCGGCGCCTCTTTTCCTCTCTTAAGGCCGGATACCAGGTAATGCTGCCCGATGGAAAGCAGGTTGTTCATAGTCCAGTAGAGAACCAGCCCGGCCGGGAAATTAAAACTTAAATAGGTTATTAAAGCCGGCATCAGGTAAAGAAGCGTCTTCTGGTTGGGATCGGTCATGGTTAAACGGGAATAAAGAAAAGTAGTAAGTCCCGATATGATGGGAAAAGCATATAAAATCGGGCTTTCCCTGGAGAGAGACAGAAGATTGATAAATTCCAGGGAAGGGATCAGGTACGGGCTGAAGTTCGGCAGATTAACAATGCCGAAATCGTTAATCTGGCTTAACATCCTGAAGATCCCCACCAGGATGGGAAGCTGGATTAATAAAGGCAGGCAGCCGGCCAAGGGGTTGATCTTGTTGGCCTGCATAAACTCCATGAGTTCTTTGTTCTGCTTTTCCGGATCATTCTTGTACTTCTGCTGAATCCTTTTAATCTCCGGCTGCAGATCTTGCATCTTTTTCGCCGATTCGATCTGCTTGTTGTTCAGCGGAAAAGTGATCGCCTTTACAATAACGGAGAGAATGATTATGGAGACCCCCAGGTTGGGCACCAGGGAGAATATGTAACTAAGGACGGTATTAAAAAACTCGGCAATGGCGGCAGTCATTTATTTCCCTCCCAAAACCGGTGATTACTCCAGGGGTTGGTAACCACCGGGAGAAAAGGGGTGGCACCGGAGAATCCTTTTTAATCCCAAATAGCTTCCCCTCAAGACACCGTATTTTTCAATGGCTTCATAGCAGTACTGGGAACAAGTGGGGTAAAACCGGCAGACCGCTGGTTTCAGGGGGGAAATATAATTTTGGTATATGCGAAGGGTAATCAGGGCCGCTTTTTTAATCCAGGCTGCCGCTTTTAAAGGCCCTTTTTGACCAGTTTTCCCTTCCGGCAAAGATTAAGCAACTCCTCCCTGGCATGATGAAAGGAAACTTGCGGTTTTCGGGCGATGATGATAAAATCATAGCCTTCCACAAGCTGGCCTTGTATCTCTCGGAAAGCCTCGCTGTAAACCCGCTTCATGCGGTGCCTGAGCACGCTGTTGCCGATTTTCCTGCTGATGGAGAAGCCCACTCGATTTTTAATATTATCCCGGTTAAAAAAATAATATAAAACTATATTTTCGGAAACCAGAGCTTTCCCGTGCCGGTAAACCTTTCTGAACTCCCAGCTTTTCTTTAATCTTCCCGGGTGGCGGCTCTTCATCAGGCGCTCAACTTTTTCCTCATTTTCTGCCGTCTTCTTTTCAGGACCATCCGGCCCGCCCGGGTGCTCATTCTTTTCATGAACCCGTGGGTTTTTTTCCTTTTCCGCTTTTTGGGTTGAAATGTCCTTTTCATAATCGTTCCTTCCTAGTCATTTTCTGTTCAGACGTAAAAAAATTATACCTTAACGAATTTAAACGTGTCAAGGAGAACCCCCTCTTCCTTCCGCATAGATACTATGTTCGTCGTTGCGGAGTAACCCGTTATCTGTTAAGATATTATTTACCGATATTAAACCATGGCAGGCTAGTTTATCCACAGGACCTGTGAATAACGCACTCAAATTGTGAATATTTTCCCCTTTGTGGGGATGTTTTTCACTATATTTGGGAGGAATTATATAGTGAACAGCGAACTTGCTCAAATTTGGTCCCTGGCTCTCTCCGAAATCGAAAAGGACATTAGCAAGCCCAGTTTTGAAACCTGGCTAAAAACAACCAGGCCGGTATCGATAAACAACGATACCATTATCATCGAAGTGCCCAACGTGTTCACCAAGGACTGGCTGGAAAGCCGCTACAAAGATCTGATTATAAAGGTATTGCGCCAGATTACCTCCTCAAACTACGATGTGAATTTTGTAACTTCTCCTTTCGTCGATCTCGAAGAAAGCGCCGGGCAGGAGCAAACGTTTTCGCCTCCTTCTTCTTCAACCCTGGCTGCGGAGAGGAGGGCGCCCGCTTCCTCCCTCTTCAACCCCAACCCGCGCTATACCTTTGAAACTTTTGTGGTCGGCGACTGCAACCGCCTGGCCCATGCCGCCGCCCTGGCCGTAGCCGAAGCACCCTCCAGGGCCTACAACCCGCTTTTTATTTATGGCGGCGTCGGCCTGGGCAAGACCCACCTTCTTCATGCCATCGGCCAGCACATCATTAAAAAGCACAACCTGGAGCGGATTTTTTATTTTTCTTCCGAGAAATTCACCAATGAGTTCATCAATGCCATCCGGGACAACAAGACCGTGGAATTCCGCAACAAGTACCGCAATGTGGATGTTCTGCTCATCGATGACATCCAGTTTTTAGCAGGTAAGGAGCAGACCCAGGAAGAATTCTTCCACACTTTCAATGCCCTCCATGAGAATAACCGGCAGATCGTCATCTCCAGCGACCGCCCCCCCAAAGAGATACCGACCCTGGAAGACCGGCTTCGCTCCCGCTTCGAGTGGGGTTTAATTACCGATATACAGCCGCCGGACCTGGAAACCAGAATTGCTATCTTGAAAAAAATCGTAGAAACAAAAGAGATTCACATCCCCGACGAGATCCTGCAATATATTGCCACCAAAATTGACAACAATATCCGGGAGTTGGAAGGAGCCCTCATCCGCATCCTGGCTTATGCCTCCCTCTCCAAAGTATCGATTACCATGCAGTTGGCGGAAGAGGCCCTGAAAAATATCATCTCTGTCCGGAAAAGAAACATTTCGGTCCAGGAGGTTATCCGGACCACGGCCCAGCACTTTAATGTCACCCCGGAGGAGATAATCGCCAAAAAACGAACCCAGCATATTGCCCTGGTCCGCCAGGCAGCCATGTACCTATGCCGGGAGCTTACCGATCTCTCCCTGCCCAGGATTGGAGAAGAGTTTGGTGGAAGAGACCATACAACGGTGCTCCACGCCTGTAAAAAGATTGAGAAGGATATTCAAATAGACAAAGACTTTAAAAACAAGCTGGAAATGATCAAGCAGGAGCTTCTGCATAACTAGGTGGACAACCTGTTTCTATCCCTGTGGATATCTTTCTTATACACACTTTCCCTTTCCCTGTTAACAGGTTTTCCACATCCGCTGCCGAATAATGATCTTTATATGACAGGGTTTGAGGGAGTTTTACACATTTCCACATTATTTACTACCGCTCCTGTCTATATATCTAGCTAGCCCTGCTTGTTTATAGTCTTCTTTTTTCGAAGGAGGTTTTGACCTTGAAGTTCACCTGCGAAAGAGAACCTTTCAAAACCGGTTTGGAGTTGGTGGAAAAAGCCCTCCCAGTGAGATCGACGATACCGGTAATCAATAATATCCTAATGGAAATAGAACAGAAGAGGCTGCGCTTTACGGCCACCAACCTGGAGTTGGACATCAGGTACCAGCTGGAGGAAGGGATTGCCGGCAGCAATCAGGATCTATCCTTCAAAGTGCTCCTGCCGCCCAAGATCGTGAATATAACCAGGCATCTGCCGGCAGAGGATATAATTATGGAGTACAACGAGGATCATTACCGGCTTAATCTCTCCAGCGGACCGGCCAAGTTTACCCTTTACGGGGCGGATCCTTCCGATTTTCCCCAGGTAAATGAGGGAAGCGCCGCTCCTCCCGGGGCCTGGGAAATAGCGGAGGCGGAATTAAAGCAAATATTGAGGAGAGTCATCTTTGCTCTCTCCACCGATGAAACCAGGCCGGCCTTCAATGGGGTGCTCTTTGTTTTCGAACCGGGCGAAGTGACCCTGACGGCTTCGGATACTTACCGCCTGGTAGTCAAAAAGACGGCCGTCAATGGCTGGAATTTTCCGGATAATGTATTCCTGGTCCCCGGGAAGGCGCTGCGGGAGTTAATGAAAATTTTAGGTGACGGGGATAGGGCGGTAAAAGTCTTTCCTGAAGGGAAGAAACTGGTTTTCAGCCTGGAGGGCGTATCCCTGTCCACCAGGCTGCTGGAGGAAAGATATCCTGATGTAAGGGAAGTTATTCCCCAAAAATACGAGACCAGGATCCAGGTGGAACGCAAACTGCTGGAAGATTCCGTGGTGCGGGCTTCCCTTTTATCGGAGGGAATTAACCAGGCCATACGCTTGCAGGTTAAAGAAGGGGAGCTGGAGGTAAGCGTATCTTCCGAGACGGGAAGAATGGAAGAAACCCTGGCGGTGGAACAGGAAGGTCAGGAGGTGGAAATATACGTTAACAGCCGCTTCCTCATTGACTTCCTCAAGTCCGTTGACAGCAAGTCTATATCCATGGATTTTAACGGCAAAAACGGACCCATTGTCATTCGTCCCCTGGAAGATGACGGCCATCTGTACATGGTTTTGCCCATTAAGATGGAGTAAGCCGGGCGCGAGGTAGATAGTTTGTACTTGCAAAAAATAAATCTGGTCAATTTTCGCAATTACGGGAAGCAGGAGATCGCCTTTCATCCTGAGTTGAATATTTTTTATGGCGCCAATGCCCAGGGAAAGACCAATTTGCTGGAAGCCATTTATTATCTTGCCGTTACGCGCTCCTTTCGCACCAGCCAGGATGCTGAATTGATCAAGCGGGGGGAGCAATATTTTTTTTTAAGGGGAAGGTTTGCCCGGAAAAAGAGCGATTCCGTTGTCCAGGTGGAGATCGGATACCGGGGCTCGCAAAGGATCCAGGTAAAATTAAACGGGGTGCCGGCCAAAAGAATTGAAGTGGCCAACCTATTGCCGGTTGTTGTCTTTAGCCCCGAGGACCTTCTGCTCATCAAGGAGGGTCCCGGGAGGCGCCGGCGCTTTATCAACCTGGAAGGATCTCGCTTGAGAAAGGTATATTACCGCGATTTGAAAGAATATCAACGGGCGCTAATGCAGCGCAACCGGCTGCTTAAGGAAAACAAGGGGCTGGAAGTAAAAGAAGAGCTTTTTGAACCTTGGAACAAGGTTTTGTGCAACTATGGGAGCCGCATTATTAGACAGCGACTCTCCTTGTTAAAAAGCCTGGAGCGGGAGGCGATCCCCTTTTTTCAGTATTTAACATCGCAGAAGGAAGAGTTGTCCCTGCGCTATATATCCAGTTTTCCGCTTCCTCCCGAAGATGGAAAGATGGAGGAACATTTTCTTAAATCTCTTCAAGGAAGATACGGGGAGGAGAGAAGGAGGGGGTATACCCTGGTCGGCCCCCACCTGGACGATTTTGAGATCTTGATTAACGGCGCCGAAGCCCAAAAATATGCTTCTCAGGGGCAGCAGAGGAGCGCCGTTCTGGCCTTAAAGATGGCGGAAGTAAAACTTTTTAATGCCTATTACGGGGAGAGCCCCCTGGTCCTTCTGGACGATGTTTTCTCGGAGTTGGACGGGGAGAGAAAGAGGCATCTGCTCCAGCACCTGGAGCAGATGGAGGCCCAGGTTTTTATAACCGGGGTTGAATTGCCCCGCTATTTTAAAGGAGAAGCCAAAATTTTTCAGGTTAATGAGGGAATGATATCTAATGAAGGAAATTGGGGAGATCATTGAGCAACTGCTAAAAGAAAGGAATATGTGGAACCGGGTTCAAGAGTTCAGCTTGCTGGAGGCATGGGAGACGATAGTGGGGGAGCGGATCGGTTCCGTCAGCAGGGCCCGGAGCATTAGCAAGGGAATTTTAAAAGTGGAGGTGGCGGACTCTACCTGGGTCTATCACTTGAATTTGTTAAAACCAAGGCTGATTAAGCAATTAAACGAGCATGCCCAGAAGAAGCTGGTGAAAGACATTATATTTCAAATCGGAGAGGTGGAGAAGCAGGAAAAATAATAACGGAAAGCAAAGTTTTTTAGCAAAAGAGAAGCCAAGGGGGCTTATTATGTTTTTACATACCGGCGGATCTAATATTATCTATTTCTGGGATATTGTGGGAATTTTTGATTTAAATCTTCGGGAAGAGCCGATCAACAAGCAGTTCCTGGAATCCAGGGTGGAAAACGGTTTTTTAAAGGCTAACGATTTCAAGCAGCATAAGTCTTTTGTGGTTACCAAGGATAAGGTTTATCTCTCGCCCATCGCTCCTGCCACTCTGGCCAAGCGAAATAAGCCCTCTCGTTTCCCTTGAAATGATCCTCTAGGTCTTATGATATAATGGGTTTAGCGACAGAGAATCACTGGAGGTAAAAAATGCAGAAACCCAACTCCGAGTACGACGCCACCCATATACAGATCCTGGAAGGCTTGGAGGCCGTCCGCCGCCGCCCGGGCATGTATATAGGTTCTACGGGAAGCCGCGGCCTTCATCAGCTGGTTTTCGAGGTTGTTGACAACAGCATCGACGAAGTGATGGCCGGCTTCTGCAAGAACATTAAAGTCACCATTAACAAGGATAACAGCGTTACCGTCATCGATGACGGTAGGGGTATTCCCGTGGAAGAACACCCCGAGCAGCACCGTCCGGCCGTGGAAGTGGTCATGACCACCCTTCATGCCGGGGGGAAGTTCAACGGGGAGAGCTACAAGGTATCCGGGGGTCTTCACGGGGTCGGCGTCTCCGTGGTTAATGCCCTTTCCGAATGGCTGGAAGTAGAGGTTTACCGGAATGGAAAAACCTATTATCAAAGATACCAGTACGGCCAAAAAGCCACAGAATTAAAGATTAAAGGTTCTTCCAAGCATACGGGGACCAAGATTACCTTCTTCCCCGATACCACCATTTTTGAGGATATCAACTTTGATGCCCAGGTTATCAAGCAGCGTTTAAGGGAGTTGGCCTTTTTAAATAAGGGAACGCGCATCGTCTTCAAGGATCTGCGGAGCAACCAGCAGGAACAGTTTAAGTACGATGGCGGGATCGTGCAGTTTGTCTCCTTTTTAAATCAAGGCAAAGAAGTTATTCCCAAGAAGCCGATCTATATTGAAAAAGAGAAAAACGGCTGCCACGCGGAGATTGCCTTGCAATACCATTCCGGCTACAACGAGATAATCTACTCTTACGCCAACAATATCCATACTCAGGAGGGCGGAACCCACGAAGCCGGCTTCAAGGCTTCCCTGACCCGATTGATCAACGATTTTGCCAGAAAACTCGGCATATTAAAAGATAATCATAGCAATCTTGCCGGGGAAGATATCCGGGAAGGGATGACCGGCGTAATCAGCGTTAAGCTGCTGGACCCGCAATTCGAAGGCCAGACCAAAACGAAGCTGGGCAACACCGAGGTGCGCAGCATTGTGGACAGCGTTTTGTACGAAGGCCTGGAGGAATACCTGGAACAGAACCCGGCGGTAGCCCGCAAAATTATCGAAAAGGCGGTGCAGGCGTACCGGGCCCGGGAAGCGGCGCGCAAGGCCCGGGAGCTGACCCGGAGAAAGGGCGCCCTGGATTTTGCCAATCTCCCCGGGAAGCTGGCCGATTGCACCAGCCGGGATCCCCAGGAAAGCGAGCTCTTCCTGGTGGAGGGGGATTCGGCGGGAGGCTCGGCCAAGCAGGGGCGCGACCGCCGTTTCCAGGCGATTCTTCCCTTGAGGGGCAAAATTCTTAATGTGGAAAAGGCCCGGATGGACAAGATTTTGGCCAACGAGGAGATCCGCACCATGATTACGGCCATCGGAACAGGGGTAAAGAGCGATTTTACCCTGGATAAAGTGCGCTACCATAAGATTGTGATTATGACCGATGCCGACGTGGACGGCTCCCATATCCGGATTCTTCTCTTGACCTTTTTCTATCGCTTCATGCTGCCCCTTATCGAAGCGGGCTATGTTTACATTGCCCAGCCGCCCCTTTACAAGGTTAAAAAGGGAAAAGAGGAGCGCTACTTGTTCCGGGACGAAGAGTTGGAAGAGCTCCTGGAGTCCTGGGGCAAAGATGGAGTTAATGTTCAGCGCTACAAGGGCTTGGGGGAGATGAATCCCGACCAGTTGTGGGAAACAACCATGAATCCCGAAACCCGCATTATCAAGCGCGTGGAGATTGCCGATGCCTTCCAGGCGGATCAGATTTTCAATATCCTGATGGGGGACAAGGTAGAGCCCCGGCGCCAGTTTATCGAGGAGAATGCCGGGCTGGTAAAGAACCTGGATATTTAGGCCGGCAAGGGAGCCCTTTCAGCGCCGCTGCCCGGCCGCTTTCCAGCCGGGCTTTTTGATTAAGGCAAACGGTCGCGGTGCCAACAGGAGGCGGTAGCGGAAGCGGCCCGGGAGGGACGGGCCCGCCCTTTTCGCCAAGGGGGAACTGTGATAAAATCAAAGCGTTAAAAACTACCTTTAACGCAGTAAGGAGAAGGGAATGGCGGATCAAAACAAAATCATACCGGTTACCATTTACGATGAAGTAAAGAGCTCTTTCCTGGACTATGCCATGAGCGTAATTGTGAGCCGGGCCTTGCCCGATGTGCGGGACGGTTTGAAGCCGGTGCACCGGCGCATTCTCTATGCCATGCTGGAAATGGGCTGTACGCCGGATAAGCCCTACCGCAAATCCGCCCGCATCGTCGGCGAGGTTCTGGGCAAGTATCACCCCCACGGGGAGACGGCTCTGTATGATACCCTGGTGCGCATGGCCCAGGATTTCGCCATCCGCTACCCCCTGGTGGACGGGCACGGGAACTTTGGCTCCCTGGACGGGGATTCGGCGGCGGCGATGCGCTACACCGAAGCCCGGATGGCGCCCATCGCCATGGAGCTTTTGACCGATCTGCATAAAAACACCGTCGATTTCCGCCCCAATTTTGACGAGAGCTTGATGGAGCCGGTGGTGCTCCCCTCCCGCTTTCCCAACCTGCTGGTCAACGGTTCCGCGGGAATTGCCGTGGGGATGGCCACCAATATTCCTCCCCACAATTTGGGGGAGACCATCGACGCCCTGCAGTTGCTGCTGGATAACCCCGAGGTCTCCATCAATGAGCTTATGCGGAAGATACATGGCCCCGATTTCCCCACCGGGGGCATCATTGTCGGCTATGAAGGCCTCCGGGAGGCCTATACTACCGGGCGGGGGATCATTAAGATCCGGGGCAAGGTTCAGACCGAGAAGAAAGAAAAAGGCCGCCACCAGGTGGTCATTACCGAACTGCCGTACCAGCAGAACAAAGCCCGGCTGGTGGAAAAAATTGCGGACTTGGTTAAGGAGAAGAAGCTGGAGGGGGTAACCGACCTTCGCGACGAGTCGGACCGGGACGGGGTGCGCATTGTCATCGAGGTCAAGCGGGAATACGATGAGAAGGTAATCATCAACCAGCTGTACCGCTATACTCCTTTGCAGCAGACCTACGGGATCATCATGCTGGCGCTGGTGGACGGCTATCCCCGGCTTTTAAACCTGAAAGAGCTCCTCCATTACTACCTGGAGCACCAGAAAGAGATAATCCTGCGCCGGACTCGCTTCGACCTGGAAAAAGCGGAGGAGCGCCAGCATATTGTGGTGGGCCTGCGAATCGCCTTGTCCCGGCTGGACGAGGTAATCGCCTTGATTCGACGGTCTCCCGATGTTAAAAGCGCCCGGGAAGGGCTGATGAAGCTCCTTTCCCTGACGGAGCAGCAGGCCCAGGCCATCCTGGATATGCGCCTGCAAAAACTTACCCGCCTGGAAATTTCCAAGCTGGAAGAGGAGTACCGGGAACTGGAGCAAAAAATAGCCTATTTCCGCCGGGTCCTGGCGGAAGAAGCCCTGGTCAAGGAGATTATCAGGAACGAGCTGGAGGAGATTAAAAAGAAGCACAGCGACCCGCGGCGCACTCAAATTGTGGCCGACGAAGAAGAGGTCACCGTGGAGGACTTGATTTTTGAAGAAGACGTGGTGATCACCCTGACGGACCGGGGCTACATCAAGCGCCTCCCCCTGGCCACTTACCGCAGCCAGGGCCGGGGCGGCCGCGGGAAGATTGGCGTTCAACCCCTGGCCAACGACCGCGTGGAGCAGATCCATGCCGCCACTACCCTGCACCGGCTGCTCTGCTTCAGCAACCGGGGCAAGGTATACCTGCTTCGGGTTTACGAGATTCCCGAAGCCGGCCGCCACGCCCGGGGCACGGCCCTGGTAAACCTGCTGCCCTTGGAAGAGAAAGAGTTTATTACCGCCATTCTGCCCATCCGGGAATACGATCCCGGCCTCTTCCTGCTCATGGTTACCAAGGGGGGGCTGGTGAAGAAAACTTCGCTCCGGGATTTCCGGAGGACCCGCAAAAACGGCTTGACGGCTATCAGCCTGCTGGAGGAAGACGAGTTGATCGCGGTCAGGCTGACGGATGGCCGGAAGCAGGTTTTGATTGCTACGGAAGAGGGCAAGTTTATCCGGTTCCACGAGCGGGAAGTCAGAACGATGGGGCGATCGGCCCGGGGCGTTAGAGCCATAGAGCTTTCGCCGGGCACCGCCGTGGTAGGCGCCGACTTGATCGACACCGGCCAGGAGGTGCTGATGGTCTCGGCCCGGGGCTACGGCAAGCGCGTAGCGGAGAAGGAGTTTCGACTCCAGCGCCGGGGCGGAAAAGGGCTGATCGGGATGAAGATTAGCCAGGTTAGCGGCCCCCTGAGAGGCTTTGTCACTTTAAAAGGCGAGGAAGAGGAAGAATTTATCATTGTAACCGCCAAAGGCATTGTCAACCGGCAGAAGAGCGATCAGGTATCCCTGATGGGCCGCTATGCCCGCGGGGTAACCCTTATTCGCCTGGACAAGGAAGATCGGGTGGTCAACCTGGTTGGCCTTGACTAGATGGGAGCATAGCCGTGAAAGGTACTGGCGCTAGAGCTTTCCTGCTGCTACTTATCCTGGCGGCCCTGGTGCCGGCCCTGGCCGGGTGCGGCCATGAGCCGGCTTTTGGCGAAGACGGCCCCCCGCCCCTGAGCGGGGATGTGGCGGTCCTCGGCTACAGCCTGGAAGGCCTGGTAGCCGCCCTGGAGGCGGCCGACCAGGGTGCCGCCGTGATGGTTTTCTATGAAGAGGAAGAGCCCTTGCCTGCCGGCGGCTTCCGGTGGCAGGAGGGGGTCCTCTGCCCCGCCGATGACAGCCCGGAGGCGGAGGCGGAGCTGAAGGCGGCGCTGCAGAGCAGCGGCGCCGGCCAGAGCTACATCGACTTCTTTTGCCGGCACATTGAGGAGGACCTGACTTGGTTGACTCGGGAGATCGGCGTCCGCTGGTCTCCGCTGCCGGAAGCCATGCTGTGCCGGCCTCAAAATACAAGCGAGGTGCAGTTTTACCGGCGCCTGGAAGAGGCGGCCCGGAAAAAAGGGGTACGCTTTTTTAGCGGGACCTCGGTAACGGAGATCCGCTTGAATTCCGCAGAGAGAGTCGAAGGGCTTACCATTGAGAAGGAGGGCATCCGGCGGCAGGTCTTTGCCCCGACGGTCATTTTGTCCGGCGGGGGCTACCTGGGGAACCGGGAACTGATGTCCCGGGTGGCTCCCCGGGTTACTCCGGCTCCCTGGGGCGATCAGGCCGCGTCGTCGGCGGTGGATCTGGCCCTCTCTCTGGATCTTGACCTGACGGGTGCCCACCGCTTCCTTTATTCCCTGGCGGTGGAGGAAAACGGTCGCTGGAAAACGCCTCTTCTTCCCGAAGAGGCGCTCCTGATTGCCGGCTCCAGGATTGTCCCCGTAAGGGGGAAAAGCGCTGGGGAGTTGGTGCAGGCCATCAAAGCGGCCGGCACCCAAAAGGGCTACCTGCTGATGATGGAGCCTGCGGATCCCCAGGCCCGGGGCGTGGCCGGCTGGCGGCGGTATGACAACCTGGAGGCATTTATGAAAGCCAACGATCTGGATCTCTCCCTGCTCAGAAGCTGGTTCTCCCGCCCCTGGCAGCGGTACCGGGGGATCGAAGTCCAGTTGGTGGCCGAATACTGCCTGGGCGGGATCGCCGCCTCCGAAAACGGGGAGTTGCTGCGCCGGGGCAAGCCGGTGGCCGGGCTTTATGGCGTGGGAGAGATTGCCGCCCAGGAGGAGAGGCAGAGCCTGCTCCCCGGCGAGATTTTGGCCCAGGGGATTACCAGGGGTCGCTTTGTAGGCAGCCGGGCCGCCCTGGCGGCACAAGGATAAGCATAGCAGAGAAAGGGGCAGAACATAATGTCAAAGCTGGGCATTACCGATACCACCTTGCGGGATGCCCATCAATCCTTGATGGCCACCCGCATGCGCATTGAAGATATGCTGCCGGCGGTGGAGATGATGGATCGGGTCGGCTATCACTCTCTGGAGGTTTGGGGGGGAGCCACCTTCGACAGTTGCCTGCGGTTCTTAAACGAGGATCCCTGGGAGCGGCTGCGCGTGCTGCGCCGCCATTTTAAAAATACCAAGCTGCAGATGCTGCTGCGGGGGCAGAACCTGGTGGGCTACCGGCATTACCCCGACGACGTGGTGGCGGAATTCGTCAAGCGGGCCGTGGCCAACGGGATCGACATCATCCGCATCTTTGACGCCTTGAACGACGTGCGCAACATGGAGCAAGCCATCCGCTGCACCAAGGCGGTAGGGGCTCATGTCCAGGGCGCCATAAGCTATACCATCAGCCCCGTACACGACATTCCCCATTTTATCGAGGTGGGCCGGCAGCTAAAGGAGTTGGGGGCGGATTCCATCTGCATCAAGGACATGGCCGGGCTGTTGTCCCCCTATGATGCTTACGAGTTAATCAGCCGGCTCAAAAAAGAACTGGGCCTGCCCGTCCAGCTGCACTGCCATTATACCAGCGGCATGGCCTCCATGACCTACTTGAAGGCCATCGAGGCGGGGGTGGATGTGGTGGATACCGCCAGCGCCGCCCTTTCCCTGGGAACCAGCCAGCCTTCCACGGACAGCCTGGTGGCGGCGCTGCAGGGGACGCCCTACGACACCGGCCTGGACCTGAGCCTGCTTTCGCAGATTAGCCAGCATTTCAAGGAGATCAGCAAGGGCTATGATATTCCCCGGGAAATAATGCTGGGGGTGGATACCAACGTTTTAACTTACCAGATCCCCGGGGGGATGATCTCCAACCTGGCCGCCCAGCTGGCGGAGCAAAAGGCTTCCCACCTGCTGAAAGAAGTGCTGGAAGAGGTGCCCCGGGTCCGGGCCGACCTGGGCCACCCTCCCCTGGTCACCCCCAGCAGCCAGATTGTGGGCACGCAGGCGGTGCTCAACGTCCTGCTGGGAGAGCGCTACAAGGTAGTTTCCACGGAGATCAAAAATTACCTGCGGGGCCTCTACGGCAGGCCGCCGGGGCCCGTAAACCCGGAAGTGCTGCGCCGGGTGCTCAAGGAGGAAGAACCGGTAACCGTCCGCCCCGCCGATCTGCTCAAGCCGCAGCTGGAGGAGGCCCGCCGGGAGATTGCCCCCCTGATGCAGCAGGAAGAGGACCTCTTGACCTACATTCTTTTCCCCAACGTGGCCGTCGACTTCTTTAAGCGGAGGCAAGGGCTGCTTCCGGCCAAAGAGGAGCACGCAGGCCCGGCGGCAGGGGCGGAAACGGCCCGGGAGAAGCAGTGGGGGCATGAGGACTTTAATCAAATTGACCGGAGCCTTCTCCTCCAGGATGGGGAAGAGCCCGTCTACCCGGCCTAGGGTTGTTCCGGGGCGCCTGGAAAAAAGGAAAGCGCCCCAGGAGACGCCCCGGTGGAAAGGGGCCGCAAAACGGCCCCGGAGCGGGGATTGGTTGTTGACACCGGGTCGGGGGGAGAGGTATAATAAAAAACAATATTTAGACCAAACTGATTACAGGTGATGAAGGGGAGGAGTAGGCAATCCCCTTTTTGCAGAGAGCCGGCGGCAGCTGCGAGCCGGTAAAAGGGTTTGCTGAAGGTCGCCCCGGAGCTGTTCGGCCGAAACAAGAGTAAGCCGGACCGGTTCAAGCCCGTTATAACCGTCGAGTATCCGAAAGCGGGATTGCTTTCGGGAAAAGGGTGGTACCGCGAAGGGAGGACCTTCGCCCCTTTGGGCGGAGGTCTCTTTTTTTCCAACATATTTACAACGGAGAGGAGTATGGAAGGATGTCTAGGCTGGTATTTATCAACGGAAAAATGGTTCCCCGGCAGGAAGCCGGCGTCTCGGTTTTCGATCACGGCTTTTTGTATGGTGACGGCGTTTTCGAAGGGATACGCGCTTACAATGGACGCATCTTCCGCCTGAAGGAACATATTCGCCGCCTCTACCAGTCGGCTCACCATATCATGCTGGAGATGCCTTACGACGAGGAGACCATGGCCCGAAATGTTGTGGAGACGGTGAGAGCCAACCACCTGAAGGATGCCTACATCAGGGTGGTGGTTTCCCGGGGAGTGGGAGACCTGGGGCTGGACCCCCGCAAATGCAAGGAATGCAGCGTGGTCATTATCGCCGACAGCATCGTGCTTTACCCCGATGAATTATACGAACAGGGCTTAAAGGTGATCAGCGTTCCGACCCGCCGGAACGCCGTTGATGCCCTGGATCCCCAGATCAAATCCTTAAACTATCTGAACAATATTCTGGTCAAGATAGAGGCCAACCAGGCCGGCGTTATGGAAGCCATTATGCTCAACCGGGACGGGTACGTTACCGAGGGCTCCGGGGACAACCTGTTTATCGTCCGCCGGGGCAATCTGATTACCCCTCCCTCCTACCTGGGCATCCTGGAAGGGATTACCAGAAACGCGGTAATTGAACTGGCCCGGAAGGAAGGGCTGACGGTGCTGGAGGCTCCCTTTACCCGGCACGATCTGTATATCGCCGAGGAATGTTTCCTTACCGGTACCGCCGCGGAGATTATTCCGGTAATCGAAGTGGATATGCGCCGGATCGGAACGGGCCGCCCCGGGCCGATAACCCGGCGCCTCATGGAAAGCTTCCGGGAGTTGGCCCGGTCGGAAGGGACGCCGGTTTACTAGAGAATAAGCCAAGCAGAGGAGAGTTGAAAATGCGCAGCCACAAGGTTATCAAAGGAGTGGAACGGGCTCCCCACCGCGCCCTGTTTTGGGCCATGGGCTATCACCCCGCCGAACTGGCGCAGCCCCTGGTGGGCGTAGTTTGTCCGGCCAACGAGATTGTGCCGGGCCATATTCACTTGGACAAGGTGGCCGAGGCGGTTAAGGCCGGGGTGCGCCTGGCGGGAGGCACCCCGATCCAGTTTTCCACCATTGCCATCTGCGACGGGATTGCCATGAATCACCGGGGGATGCACTACTCCCTGGCCAGCCGGGAGTTGATTGCCGACAGCATCGAATCCATGGCGGAGGCACACTGCTTTGATGCCCTGGTGCTAATTGCCAATTGCGACAAGGTGGTTCCCGGCATGCTCATGGCGGCGGCCAGGCTAAATCTGCCCTCCATTATTGTCAGCGGAGGGCCGATGCTGGCGGGAACTTACCGCCATAAAAAGGTCGACTTGAACAGTGTTTTTGAGGGCGTAGGCGCGGTGCGCAGCGGGAAGATGACGGAGCAGGAGCTGGAGGCCCTGGTTGCTTCGGCCTGCCCGGGCTGCGGCTCCTGTGCCGGGATGTTTACCGCCAACTCCATGAACTGCATCTGCGAGGCCCTGGGTATGGCCCTCCCCGGCAACGGGACGATAGCGGCGGTAAGCGCGGACCGCCTGCGCCTGGCCAAGGAGGCCGGCATCAGGGTGATATCCCTGTTGAAGGAGGGGATCACCCCCAGCCGGATTTTGACGGAAAAGGCTTTTTACAACGCCCTGGCCCTGGATAACGCCCTGGGCTGCTCCACCAATACCGTCTTGCATTTGGCCGCCGTGGCCCACGAAAGGGGCTTGCCCTTCAACCTGGGGGAGGTTAATATAATCAGTGGCCGCATCCCGCAGCTTTGCCTGCTCAGTCCCGCGGGAGAGCACCGCGTGGAGGACCTGCACCGGTGCGGCGGCGTGTCCGTGGTGCTGAAGGAACTGGCCCGGGCCGGCTTGATCTATCCGGAGGAGATTACCGTTACCGGGAAGACCCTCGGCGAGAACCTGGCCGGGGCTGGGGAGCCGGACGGCCAGGTAGTCCGTCCCCTGGAAAAGCCCCATCAGCCCACGGGGGGCCTGGCGGTGCTGTACGGCAACCTGGCCCCCGAAGGGGCGGTGGTGAAGCAGGGAGCGGTGGCTCCCGAAATGCTGGTTTCTCGTCTCAAGGCCCGGGTCTTTGACAGTGAAGATTCCGCCGTAGAGGCCATCCTGGGGGGCAAAATTGCTCCCGGCGAGGCAATTGTGATCCGCTACGAGGGCCCCCGGGGAGGTCCCGGGATGCGGGAGATGCTTTCGCCGACGGCGGCCTTGGCCGGCATGGGACTGGATCGGGAGGTGGCCCTCATTACCGACGGGAGATTTTCCGGGGCTACCCGCGGCGCCTCCATTGGCCACGTTTCCCCGGAAGCGGCCGCCGGCGGGCCCATCGCCCTGGTGGAGGAGGGCGATCTGATCAGCATCGACATTCCCGCCAGGCGGCTGGAGCTCCTGGTGCCGGAGGAGGAGTTGCGGCGCCGCCGGGAATTCTGGCAGGCGCCCGCCCCCAAGGTAAATCACGGCTACTTGCGGCGCTACGCCCAGATGGTCTCCTCGGCCAGCCGGGGAGCGGTTCTCGAGGCGAGGGAGGTCGGTTAGATGACGGCGAAAATGAAAGGGGCGGCCATGGTTATCGCCGCCCTGGAGCAGGAGAAGGTGGATACCGTTTTCGGATATCCCGGGGGGGCGGTACTGCCCCTTTACGATCAACTTTTTCATTCGCGCATCCGCCATATTCTGACCAGGCACGAGCAGGGGGCGGTGCACGCCGCCGACGGTTACGCCCGGGCGGGGGGCCGGGTTGGGGTGGTCTTTGCCACTTCGGGACCGGGAGCCACCAACCTGGTTACCGGTATTGCCAACGCGTACATGGATTCGGTCCCCCTGGTGATCATTACCGGCCAGGTGGCCACCCGCCTGCTGGGAACGGATTCTTTCCAGGAAGCGGATATTACCGGGATTACCCTGCCCATCACCAAGCACAACTACCTGATCCAGGAGATCGCGCAGCTCCCCCAGGCTCTGGCCGAGGCTTTCCATATCGCCGGCACGGGCCGGTGCGGCCCCGTTCTAATCGATATTCCCAAGGATATATTTGAGCAGGAGGGCCGCTTTGACTACCCGCGCCAGGTGGATATCCCCGGGTACAAGCCAACCTACGAGGGGCATCCCGGGCAGATCAACCGGGCCGTTAAAGCCATCCGGGACGCCCGGAAGCCGGTAATCTTTGCCGGGGGTGGGGTTATCCGCTCCGGAGCCTCCCAGGAGCTGCGGGCCCTGGCGGAGAAGGGGCAGATTCCGGTAACCCTCTCCCTGATGGGCCTGGGAGCGATTCCCGGCGATCATCCCCTCTTCCTGGGCATGCCCGGGATGCACGGGACGGTGGCGGCCAACTACGCCCTCTCCCAGAGCGACCTGATTGTGGCCATCGGGGTGAGGTTTGACGACCGGGTTACCGGCCGTCTGGATAGTTTCGGAAAGGGCGCCAAGATTATTCATATCGATATTGACCCGGCGGAGATCGGCAAAAATATTAAGGTGGATATCCCCATCGTTGGAGACGTCTCCCGGGTGCTGAAGGCCATGATCCAGCGCCTGCAGCCCGGGGACACGGAGAGCTGGCGGCAGCAGACGGAGACCTGGCGCCGGGAGCACCCCCTGCGCTGGGAGGAGCAGGCCGGCTCCCCGTTGAAGCCCCAGTATGTGATCCGCGAAATATGCCGCGCCGCCGGCGAAGAGGCAATAATCACCACCGATGTGGGGCAGCACCAGATGTGGACGGCGCAGCATTACTGCTTCAAAGAACCCGGCACTCTGATCTCCTCGGGGGGGCTGGGCACTATGGGCTTCGGCTTCCCGGCGGCCATCGGGGCCAAGCTGGCCCGGCCGGAAAAGCAGGTCTTCTGCATTGCCGGAGACGGCAGCTTCCAGATGAATGTTCAGGAGCTGGCCACGGCGGTGAGCAACGGCATCGATGTCAAGGTGGCGATCATCAATAACGGCTGCCTGGGCATGGTGCGACAGTGGCAGGAACTCTTTTTTGAAGGGCGCTATTCCTACTCATCCCTGGCCGGCAGCCCCGATTTTGTTAAACTGGCCCAGGCTTACGGCGCCACGGGCTTGCGGGCTGCCACCCCGGAAGAGGTTCCCGGGGTGCTGGAGCAGGCCCTCAAGACCCCGGGCCCGGTGATCATGGATTTTGTGGTGGAGGCGGAGGAGAACGTTTATCCCATGGTTGCTCCCAACCGGCCGATCCATGAAATCATGACGGGAGGGAATCAGGAATGAAACATGTGCTGGCGGTGCTGGTGGAGAATAAACCGGGGGTGCTGACCCGGGTGGCGGGCCTTTTCAGCAGGCGCGGCTTCAACATTGAAAACATTGCCGTGGGAGAGACGGTTGACCCGGGCATTTCCCGGATGACCATTACCGTCAGCGGTGACGATACCACCATCGAGCAAATGGTGAAGCAGCTAAACAAGCTGATCAACGTTTTGAAGGTCAGCGACCTTTCCAGGGAGCCCACGGTTGTCCGGGAACTGATGCTGATTAAGGTCCATGCCGAGGCCAACACCCGCAGCGATATTCAACAGATCGTGGAGACCTTCCGGGCCAAGGTGGTGGATGTGTCTCTGGAGTCCATGATTATTGAAGTAACGGGCAACGACGAGAAGCTGGAGGCCATTAAGCTGCTGCTTCAGCATTACGGGATCCTGGAGATTGCCCGCACCGGGAAGGTGGCTCTCTCCCGGGGTTCAAAGGTGATTAAAGAAAACCCTTGATCGAAACGCCGGCATTAAAAGAAGGGAAGGTTTGAGGAGATTCCGGTTGATTAATCCAGGAAGGCCTTTTAACGGCGGCCGACAAAGGAGATGAGGAAGAGGCTATGGCCGGACAGACCATGATTGAAAAGATCCTGGCCCGGGGAGCGGGGCTGGAGCAGGTTAATCCGGGCCAGCTGATTAACGTAAAAGTGGACCTGGCCCTGGGGAACGATATCACGGCCCCGGTGGCAATTAAAGAGTTCCTGCGCCTGGGCCTGGACCGGGTTTTCGACCCGGAAAAGATCGTGCTGGTGCCGGATCATTTTACCCCCAACCGGGATATTGCCGCCGCCGAGCAGGCCCGCCAGCTGCGGAGCTTTGCGGAAAAATACGGCATTGTCCATTATTACGAGGTGGGCCGGATGGGGGTGGAGCACGCCCTTCTGCCCGAGCAGGGGCTGGTATGGCCGGGGGCGATTATTATCGGGGCCGACTCCCATACCTGCACCTACGGCGCCCTGGGGGCTTTTGCCACCGGGGTGGGCAGCACCGACCTGGCGGCCGCCATGGCCTTGGGGGAGGCCTGGTTCAAGGTTCCTTCCACTATAAAGTTTGAATACCAGGGGAAGCTTCCCCCCTGGGTGGGCGGCAAAGACCTGATTTTACACACCATCGGCCGGATCGGCGTGGACGGGGCCCGCTATTGCGCCATGGAATTCGGCGGCGAGGCCATCGCCCAGCTCTCCATGGACGGGCGCATGACCATGACCAACATGGCCATCGAAGCGGGAGGCAAGTGCGGGTACATGGAGCCGGACCAGAAGACCCTGGAGTACCTTAAAGGGCGGGTTAAGCGGGAGTTTGAACTCTATTACAGCGATGAAGATGCCCGGTACGAGAAGATCTACCGCTTTGAGGTAAGCGATCTGGAGCCCCAGGTAGCTTTCCCCCCGTCGCCGGACAATGTGCATCCGGTCCGGGAGGCGGCGGGGATCCAGCTGGACCAGGTGGTCATCGGCTCCTGCACCAACGGCCGCCTGGAAGACTTGCAAGTGGCGGCGACGCTGCTGAAGGGCCGCCAGGTTCACCCCCGGGTGCGGCTGCTGGTTATACCGGCCACCCAGCAGATTTACCGGGAGGCCCTGAAGCAAGGCCTGCTGGAAATATTTGTGGAAGCGGGGGCGGCGGTGTGCACGCCTACCTGCGGGCCTTGCCTGGGAGGGCATATGGGGATCCTGGCCCGGGGAGAGAAAGCCCTGGCGACCACCAACCGCAACTTCGTGGGGCGCATGGGCCACCCCGAGAGCGAGGTTTATCTCTGCGGCCCGGCGGTGGCGGCGGCTTCCGCGGTGGCCGGTACCATAGTCGATCCCCGGGAGGTGCTGGACTAGATGATTCTGGAAGGCAGGGTTCATCTTTTTGGTCACAATGTGGATACCGACGCCATTATTCCGGCCCGGTACTTAAGCGCTGTTACCGCCGAAGAGCTGGCTCCCTTCTGCATGACGGACATACGGCCCGGCTTTGCCGACGCCGTCCAGCAGGGGGACATTATTGTGGCTGGGAAGAATTTCGGCTGCGGCAGTTCCCGGGAGCATGCTCCCCTGGCCATCAAGGGAACGGGGATCGCCTGCGTGGTGGCCCACAGCTTTGCCCGCATCTTTTACCGCAACGCCATTAATATCGGGCTGCCCATCCTGGAGTGCGGGGAAGACCTGACGGGGATAATGGTCCCGGAAGAGAGAATCAGGGTGGACCTGGAGCGGGGGGAGATCCTGCAGTTGAGCAGCGGCCGGCGCTTCTACGGGGCTCCCTTCCCCGAGTTTATGCAGGAGATCATCCGTAGCGGGGGATTGATCGAATATGTCCGCCGGCGCCTGGAGGAGGCCCCGTCCCAGGAGTAGGTTTTGCAAAAAATTTATTTTACGCTATAATTTTAGTGCGGCAGGAGAGATGCCCGCCAAAGCAGTGCTACAGACGATAAGGAGGTATGCATAATGGCTCTTTGGTATTGCCCGGTTTGCGGTTATGAGCGGGAAGCACGCTGCAAACCTCAGAAGTGCCCCCAGTGTGAAGAGAAGCGCGATTTTGCCAAGAAAGAGGAACAGGAGAAGAAAAAATAGCGTTCCTGCGGGCACGGCGGGTTAAAAAATTTATGTGATCCTGTTAGGAGGCACGTGCATGAAAAAATATCCAACGGATGCGATCCGAAATGTCGCCCTGGTATCCCACGGCGGAGCCGGGAAGACATCGTTAACGGAGGCTCTGCTTTTTTCCACAGGAGCCATTAACCGTCTCGGCAGCATCGAAGCAGGCAACACCACCACCGATTACGATCCCGACGAAATAAAGAGACAGGTTACCATCAATGCGGCCCTGGCCCCCCTGGAGTGGGGAGGAGCCAAGATTAATATTATCGATACCCCGGGTTATTTTGATTTTATCGGCGACACCCTCAGCTCCCTGCGCGTGGCGGACAGCGTGGCCGTGGTGGTTTGCGCTGTCTCCGGCGTGGAGGTGGGGACGGAGAAGGTTTGGAGCTACGCCGATGAGTTCAATCTCCCCCGCCTTGTCTTTATCAATAAGATAGATCGGGAAAACGCCAATTTTAAAGGCACCGTGGAGCAACTGCAGAAGTTTTTCGGCCATACGGTGGTCCCCGTCCAGCTCCCCCTGGGGCAGGAGGCCCAGTTTGAAGGAGTAGTGGACCTCGTTGAGATGAAGGCGATCACCTTTTCCGGCGACGGCTTGAAGCCCCAGCTTAAAGAGATCCCTGAAAATTTGCGGTCGGAGGCGGAATCCTGCCGGGAGAAGCTGGTGGAAGCCGTTGCCGAGGTGGACGACGATCTGTTGATGAAGTACCTGGAGGGGGAGCCCCTGGAACAGGAGGAGGTGCGCCGGGCCCTGGCCCAGGGAATCCTGGAGCGGAAAGTTATTCCCGTTCTTTGCGGTTCCGCCGTTAAGAATTACGGGATGCAGCCGCTTCTGGACATGATCGTCAACTACCTTCCCTCCCCGGTAGATCGGGGCAGCGCCAAGGGTTGGCTTCCCGGCAAGGAGGAAGAAGCCTCCCGGGAGCCTTCGGAAGACGCCCCCCTGTCTGTCTTTGTGTTTAAGACCCTGGCCGACCCCTACGTGGGCCGGATCAACTATTTCCGGGTGAACTCCGGCAAGCTGAAGCCCGATTCCCAGGTTTACAACGCCACCAAGGACAAGATGGAGCGCATCGGGCAACTCTTCTCCATGCGCGGCAAAAATCAGATAATGATGGAGGAGGTAGTGGCCGGGGATATTGCGGCGGTGGCCAAGCTGCAGCATACTTCTACCGGGGATACTCTTTGCGATCGCAACAACCCCATTCTTTTCTCCCCGGTAACCTTCCCCGAGCCGGTTATCTCCTTTGCCGTGGTGCCGAAAGCCAAGGGAGACGAGGAGAAGATTAGTGCCGGCCTGGCTCGCTTTGTGGAAGAGGATCCCACTTTCCGGGTGGAGCGGCGGACGGAGACCAGGCAGCTGGTTATCTCCGGGCTGGGGGAGATGCACCTGGATATTATCGTCAGCCGGCTGGCCCAGAAGTTTGGGGTCGAGGTGGAACTGGCGACGCCCAAAGTCCCCTACAAGGAGACCATCAAGGGGCAATCCCGGGTGGAAGGGAAGCACAAGAAGCAAACCGGAGGGCGCGGGCAGTACGGCCATGTCTTTCTGGAGCTGGAACCGCTGCCCCCGGGAGGCGGGTTTGTCTTTGAAGACAAGATCTTCGGAGGAGTGGTCCCCAAGCAGTATGTGCCCGCCGTGGAGAAGGGAGTCCGGGAAGCCATGGAAGAAGGGGTGGTGGCCGGCTACCCGGTAGTGGACGTCAAGGTGAAGCTGGTAGACGGCTCTTACCACACGGTGGACTCTTCGGAGATGGCCTTTAAGATTGCGGCGGCCATGGCTTTCCGAAAGGGGATGGAACAGGCTCAGCCCGTTCTCTTGGAGCCGATCATGAACGTGGAGGTCACCGTGCCGGAGGCATACATGGGCGATATCATGGGGGACCTAAACAGCCGGCGGGGCCGCATCCAGGGCATGGAGCCCACCGGCGAACTGCAGCTCATCCGGGCCCAGGTGCCCATGGCGGAGATGTTCAGGTATTCCATTGACTTGCGCTCCATGACCCAGGGGCGGGGATTCTTCACCATGTCCTTCTCTCACTACGAGGAGGTCCCGGCCCAGGTGGCGGACCAGGTTATCGCCGCCGCCAGGGAAGCCAAGTCGGAGTAGCCATGGGGCGACCCGCAGCGACGTTTTCCTGCAGGATCAACAAAGGGGCGGACCGCCCCTTTTATTTTGTACCCGGCAGCGAAGGCAATTAGTTTATTTCTTGTTCATATGCATAACGGGGGAAATTTCCAGATCGGGAGGCGGCAGCCGCCGCCCAAGGCAAAGGGCCCGCCGCCAGGGGGCGGAGCCGCTTCTTCTCCTTGCGCCGCGGCCCCCGGCCCAATGGGAAGAAAAATTGACAGGCCTTCTTTAAATAACTATACTGTTTGCAAGGAGGTTTTGATGTGCATTTCAAGCTCATTACAGCCGCAGAATCAGCCCGCTTTGACGAGTTTATGAGCGCTGCTCCCCACGGGCATATCTTCCAGTCCTATGCCTGGGGGGAAGTTAAAAGACCGACCTGGGAGCCCCTCCGGGCCATTGCCGAAGAAGACGGCGCCATCGTGGCCGCAGCTTCGATTTTAAAGCGCAAGATCCCTATGTTGGGGAGGAGCTTCTTCTACCTTCCCCGGGGCCCGGTTCTTCGGGACTGGGAAGACACCCGGGTGTTCACCCTTTTCGTGGATTACCTAAAGCAATTGGCGGCAGAACACCGGGCCATCTTCGTGAAGATGGACCCCTGCATCCCTTCCGAGGCGACGGTGAAGAGCTTGATGGACCGGAACGGTTTCCGGTCCGTGGGGGAGGAGCACGTTTTTGGGGGGCTGCAGCCCCGGTACACGTACTGCCTGGACATTAGCGGCGACCTGGAAGAGATAATGAGCCGCTTTCCGAAAAAAATCCGCTATAAAATCAGGTACGGCCCCAAAAAGGGGCTTGCTTTTGAGCATCCCGGCGAAGAGGGGCTGGACTCCTTTATCGAAGTGATGAAGGAGACGGGCAGCCGGCGCGATTTTGTGATCCGCAACCCGGCCTATTACGAGAAGGTTTACCGCATCCTCTCCCGGCAGGGGGCCATCGACCTGGTTCTGGGCCGCTACGCTGGGGAGGTAATCACCGCCGGGATGACCATCGCTTTCGGCGACAAGGCCTGGGCCATCTACGGCGGGCAGAAAAACGACCACCGCAATCTCTATGCCTACCACGCCATGATCTGGGAGAGAATTAAATGGGCCAAAAGCAAGGGGGCCCGCTGGTTTGATTTCTTTGGTGTTCCCGGCCATGTTTCGGAAGATCATCCCCTGTATGGGATTTACTATTTTAAAAAAAGCTTTGGCGGCCAGTTTCATGCTTTTATCGGGGAAAAGGACCTGGTTCTGTCTCCTTTCCACTATTTCCTGTGGAACCGGCTGTTTGACACCGGCCGTAAGGCGATGCTCCAGGCTGTAAGGCTGAGACGAAACAGCCGGGACTGGTTCCAGCACCATGACAAGGCCTTTGGCGGCAGCCGCTAGCCGCTGCGCGCGAAGGGCAGCGCTCTCTTAAAAAAGGTCCCGCCGGGGGCAGGACATGCCGGAAGGGAATATGCTAGAAAGATGAATATTTGAGGGGAGAAGGGAGATAGCGCCGATGGTTAAGAAAATTGCGGTTTTATTTGGCGGGCGTTCCGGCGAGCATGCCGTGTCCCTGCGTTCGGCGGCCTTTATTATGGATATGATCGACCGGGATCGCTACCAGGTAATCCCGGTGGGCATTACCCGCCAGGGGCAATGGCTTGCCGGAGAGGACGCCTGGGAGTCGTTGATGGAGCAGCGCCCCGGGAAATGCGTCCCGGCTTTAATTTCTACCGACCCCTCCCGTCCCGGCCTTTTTCTGGAGGAGGGCGGCAGCTGGCGCTACCAGCCGGTGGACCTGGTATTCCCCGTCCTGCACGGGCCTTACGGCGAAGACGGGACGGTGCAGGGCCTGCTGGAGATGGCCCGGCTGCCCTACGTAGGATCAGGGGTTCTTGGTTCGTCGGTTTCCATGGACAAGGCGGTTATGAAGGCGCTCTTTATCCAAAACGGCCTGCCCGTGGGGCCCTTTCTCCAAATTTGCCGCTGGGAGTGGGAGGAGCGCCGGCAAGAGTGCACAGAAAAGATTCTTAGCCGGCTGAAGCTGCCCTGCTTTGTCAAGCCGGCCAACCTGGGTTCCAGCGTGGGGATTTCCCGGGTGGACCAGGAGGAAGGGCTGGCTCCCGCCATCCAGGAGGCCTTTCTCTACGACGAGAAGATTTTAGTAGAGGCCCTGATCCGGGGGCGGGAGATCGAATGCAGCGTTCTGGGGAACGAGAAGCCGGAAGCCTCTCTTCCCGGAGAGATCATTCCCTGCAACCAGTTCTACGATTACCGGGCCAAGTACCTGGATGACCGTTCCCAGCTGATTATACCTGCCCAGCTGGACCGGGAGCTGGTAGAGAGGGTGCAGGAGTTGGCCATTAAGGCCTTTCAAGCGGTTAACGCCAGCGGCCTGGCCCGAGTGGACTTTTTCGTGGAGCCGGAAACCGGCTCTGTGGTCCTAAACGAAATTAACACCATGCCCGGCTTTACCAGCATTAGCATGTTCCCCAAGTTGTGGGAGGCTTCGGGAGTCTCTGCCCGGGAGCTGGTTAACCGGCTTATCGAACTGGGCCTGGAGCGTTTCCGTCGGCGCCAGCAGTTGCGCACCGAGGCCCCGGAATAGGATACCATACCTCCAGGAAGGGAGAGCGGAACTATGGGCAAAGAGTATTTAATGATCCCGGGCCCCACTCCGATACCGGAAGAAGTGGCCCGGGCCATGTCCACGGAGATGTTCAACCATCGGGGACCGCGGTTCAAAGAGCTGATCGAGCAGCTGACCGCGGAACTGAAAAAGATCTTCCAGACGGAGGGGCGGCTGTTTATCCTCACCGCTTCGGGAACAGGGGGGATGGAGGCGGCCATTGTCAATTTCCTTTCCCCGGGGCAGCGGATCATCTCCCTGACCAACGGTTCCTTCGGCGAGCGGATGGCGCAGATTGCGGAGATATACGGAGTGCAGGTGGAAAGATTGGCCTCTGAGTGGGGGGAGCCCCTGCCTTATGACGAACTGGAGAAAAGACTCCGGGAAGATGCCCGGGGCGAGATCAAGGCAATCACCGTGGTACATAACGAGTCCTCCACCGGCATGATGAATGACCTGGCTTTAATCAGCCGGCTGCGGGGAAGTCACCCGGCCCTGCTGCTGGTGGATACCGTCAGTTCCATGGGGGCGGTGGATATTCCCGTGGACGAGTGGGGGATCGATGTCTGCTTTACCGGCTCGCAAAAGGCCCTCATGCTGCCCCCCGGGCTGGCCATCATCAGCGTCGGCGAGAGAGCCTGGGCGAGGATGGCCGACTCCGGGATGAAAAGATTCTACCTGAACCTGGCCACGGCCCAGGAGTTTCTTGACATCGGGCAAACCCCCTTTACGCCGGCCCTCTCCCAGATGGTGGCCATGAAAAAAAGCCTGGAACTGTATTTTTCCGAAGGCCGGGAGCGGTGCTATGCGCGGCATCGCCGGATGGCCGGGGCGACCCGGGCGGCGATGCGGGCCCTGGGGCTGGAACTCCTGGTGGGAGAGAAGGAGGCTTCTTTAACGGTTACGGCGGTTAAAAAGCCGGAGGAGATTGACATTTCCCGGCTTAGAGCGGTAATGCGGGAGGATTTTGGCGTGGAGATTGCCGGGGGGCAGGGGAAGCTCCAGGGGAAGATCTTCCGCCTGGGCCACCTGGGAGCCGTAACGGAGATGGATGTAATCGTGGCCATAGCCGCCCTGGAGATGGCCCTGGCCCGGCTCAACTATCCTGTTTCTCTGGGGCAGGGCGTTAAGGCGGCCCAGGAGGTTATCCTGGCCGGCTAGGCGGCATTGCGGCGAAGCGGGGGAAGCGGGGGAGGAGATGGGCCGGAGAAGGTGGAATTAGGGACTAGCTGGGGGGATTGGTATGGATACCGGGCGCCAACAGTCTCTTCTGGATTTTATGGGCGAGTCCACGGGGGCGGCCCCTCCCGCCGATCCGCTGGAGCAGTTGGCCGAACTTAAGGAGAGCTGCCTGGGCTGTTCGAGATGCGGGCTGCGCCGGGGCTGCACTCAGGTTGTTTTCGGGGAGGGCAACCCCCGGTCCCTGCTGATGCTGGTGGGGGAAGGGCCGGGGGCGGAAGAAGACCGCCTGGGAAGGCCCTTTGTAGGCGCCGCCGGGCAGTTGCTGAACAGGATAATCGAGTCCCTGGGCTGGCGCAGGGAAGACCTCTATATTGCCAATATCGTCAAGTGCCGCCCGCCGGGCAACCGGCTGCCCCTCCCCGACGAAGTGGAAGCCTGTCTCCCTTACTTGAAAAAGCAAATCGAATTGATTAATCCGGCCTTGATCGTCTGCCTGGGTTCCCTGGCCACCAAGACGCTGGTGGATCCCCGCGCCATGATTACCCGCGTCCGAGGCCGGTGGTACCATATTGAGGGGCGCGATTACATGCCTACCTTCCACCCCGCCGCCCTGCTGCGGGACAGCAGCAAGAAAAGGCCGGTATGGGAGGACTTCAAGGAGGTCAAAAAACGCTTGGAAAGCATTTCCCACGGAGGAAGTTAGATGAAAGAAAAAGTGCTGATTGTTGATGACGAGAAGACGCTGGTAAAAGCCCTGAAATTCAGCCTGGAAAAAGAGGGTTTCCGCGTGATCGAGGCCTATAACGGGGAGGAAGCCCTGCAGAAGGTGGCCGACGAAGAGCCGGACCTAATCATCCTGGATTTAATGCTTCCCGGCCTGGACGGCTTTGAAGTTTGCCGCCGCATACGCAAGAACAACGAGGTGCCCATCATCATGCTTACCGCCCGGGGGGACGATATCGACAAGGTGCTGGGGCTGGAATTGGGGGCCGACGATTACATGACCAAGCCTTTTAACCCCCGGGAGCTGGTGGCCAGGATCAAGGCCATCCTGAGGCGCAGCAGCTCCAGGGAGGAGGGGATGCGCAAGCATATCCAGGTGGGCAACCTGCAGATCGACCTGCTCCAGCACCGGGTGCGGCTGGACGGCAAAGAGATCGACCTGACCACCAAGGAGTTTGCCCTGCTCAGCTTCCTGGCCGCCAATGCCGGCCGGGTCTTCTCCCGGGAGCAGTTGCTGGAGCAGGTGTGGGGCTACAACTATTACGGTGACGCCCGGACGGTGGACGTGCACATCCGCCACCTGCGGGAGAAGCTGGAGGAGGACCCCGGAAACCCGGAACTGATCATTACCGTGTGGGGTACCGGCTACAAGTTCAGGGAGGAGCGCTAGCCCTTGAATTTTAAGTTCCGCAGCATCCGCGCGCGCATAACGGTAACTTTTGCGGCAATCATCCTGGTTGTAATGGCCCTCATTACCCTCTATTTATCCAACTTCCTGGAGCGGTACTTTCTCAACAGCAGGCAGCAGGATTATATCAATTCCATCAACGATTTTTTGGCGGTGGAGCTGGTGGCCGCCCATCTTAGCCAGCAGCAGGACCAGATCCGCCTCAGCAGCCTGGCCGAAAACCTTAGCCGTCAAACGGGAGCCCGGGTAATTATCGTTGACCGGGAAAAAAAGGTGGTGGGCGATTCGGTGCGGGTAGGGGGGCTGCTGGGCCAAGCCCTGGCTCGGGAAGAGGTAGATGCCGCCCTGGCCGGCGGGGTTGAGACCAGCATCCAGTACAGCACCAGGCTGGAGCAGAGAGTGATGCAGGTGGCCGTGCCCGTGCCGGAGAAGAGCGGAGAGACGGTGGGGGTGGTTTTTCTTTCCGCCTCTCTGGAGGAGGTCTACACCGTCCTGGGGGATCTCCGGAGAATCTTGATGATCGCCACCCTCCTGGCCATTGCCGTGGCCATGGCCGGCTCCTTTTTCCTGGCCCGCCGCCTCACCGGTCCCCTGGAGCTGCTGGCCGAGGCCTCCCGGGAGATGGCGGAAGGAAACTTGAACCAGCAAATCAACGTGGGCACCCGCGACGAAATCGGGCACCTGGCCCAACAGTTCAACCACATGGCCTCGCGGTTGAACTACTATACCCGGAACCTGCAGAACTTTGCCGCCAACGTCTCTCATGAGTTGAGAACTCCCCTGGCCTCCATGAGCTTGATGATCAAATCCATGCGCCAGTACGAGATGGAACCGGAGCAGCAGCAGGAATTTTTAAAGGATGTGGACCAGGAGCTGGACCGGATGACCAACCTGGTCCAGGATCTCCTGGAGCTCACCAAGCTGGAGCGGGGCGAGATGGAGAAGGAGCGCTTCTCGCTGACGGGCTTGCTCCATGAAATTGTGCATCAGCTTTCCCCGCGCTTCCAGCGCCAGGACATCAGGCTCATCTCCCACCTGCCCCCCGAGGAGGTGGAAGTAGAGGGGAGCCCCCTTCAACTGCGCCAGGTTTTCCACAACCTCCTGGACAATGCCTTGAAATATACCTCTCCTGGCGGATGGGTGCGCATCTCCGTCTGGCTGGAGGAGAAGCTGGTGGGAATCAAGATTGAAGATACCGGAGTGGGTATTCCGGAGAAAGACCTGCCCCATATCTTTGAACGGTTTTACCGGGTGGACCTGGCCCGCTCCCGGGAGATGGGCGGCACCGGCCTGGGCTTGGCCATCGCCCGGGAAATTGTTGTCGCCCATGGGGGGAGGATTTGGGCGGAAAGCGAAGAGCAAAAAGGAAGCCGATTTTATGTCACCTTGCCCCGTCCCCAGGGTACTAATATTAAAGATAATTAACCTAAATATTAACATCAATCAAAAAAAATAGAGGAACTTGATGTTACAATATACTAACCAGATTGTTTAGAAATGCCCGGAGGACTACCGGATGAAACGGATTAAATACTGGCATATCATTGCCGCCGCCCTTTGCCTGCTGGCGGTAATTGCTTTTCCCTTCGTGCTGCGCTACCTGGGGGTCAACTTGAAATCCGGGGCGCCCGTGGAGCCCCAGGTTGACAGCAACGGCATTGCCTGGCTGCCCAGCGCGAGCATTTACGATCTCAGCGTCGACCGCAATTTTTCCTCCATCTTTTTAAGCAACCACGACAACAAGGTGTTCCTTCTGGACCGGGATCGCCGCCCCCGCTGGGAGAAGACTTTCGATGCCGCCCCTCTGCAAGCCAAAATATCTTCCTGCGGCTCGTTCCTGGCGGTAGGGACTGAGGCCGGAACCCTTTTCTTCACGTCGACGGATTTTAAAAAGCAGTGGGAAAAAGATCTGGGAGCCTCCGTCAACCAGCTGGCCATCTCCTCCAATGGCCAGTGGCTGGCGGCGGGAAGCGGCCAGCCGGAAGCGGCCCGGCACACCTTGACTCTCTTAAACCAGGAAGGAGAAGTGCAGTGGGAGGCGGAAGTGGCGCCTCTGCGCCAGGTCTATATTACCGGCGAAGATCCGGAGCAGGGCAGGATTGTGGCCGAACATTTTGACGGGGAAACAGCGGTAATTAGCGTCTGGAGCTTGCAGGGGAAGCAGCTCTGGGGACAAAGCGGGACGGAGTTGCTGGGGATCTCCCGGGGCAGCGGGAGGTTGGCGGCGGGCCGTCAGAACAACCTGCAAGTTTACAGCCTGGCGGGAGATCTGCTGTGGGAAGAGACCGTTCCTTTTGCCATTAAGGCGGTGGCCTTTAACCCGCAGAATTTCAATGTGCTGATCTTTGGGGACAGCGAAGGGGCCCAGGAGAATTTTTACTATTACAGCCTGGATGGAAAGCTGTTATGGCGCCAGCGCATTGCCGACGGCTCTCTCTTTTCCTTTACGCCCGACGGCGGCAAAATCGTCACCAGTTCCTGGCGCCATTACAAGGAGGATTATACCCAACTGGTGGTTCTGGAGGAAAGCGGCCGGGAGCTTAACCGCTGGGAGGCGGCCATGCGCGTGGAACGCCTGATTTTAACGGGCAACGAGCGTTATATACTGCTGGTGGGAGAGGACGGCTACCTGGATGTAATCGATCTGAAGCAAAGCCAGGAAGCGGAAAGAGCTACCCAGCCGGCCCCCATCTACCGGCCGGTAATTGAAAAGAACAACCAGGCGGATACCATGGTAACCCTCTACTTTAGCGATGCTCAAGGCAACCCCGTTCCTGTAAGCAGAAGCATCAAGCAGAGCGACAACCTGCTCCAGTCGACCCTGGAAGAGCTGGTCAAGGGGCCGGCCCGGGACAGCTGCCTCTATCGCGCCCTTCCCAAGGAGGCCCGGATCAACATCTCCCTGGAAGAGGAGACGGGACTTTTAAAGATCGACCTCTCTCCGGAGCTGGTCCAGGTGGCGGGGGCGGCTCAAAGCACGCTGATTATTGACTCGCTCCTGATGACCTTCAGCAGTGTACCCGGGGTGCGCCAGATCGTTTTTACCTCGGAAGGCAAGGAGTTGCAGGTATTTGGAGACGGGCTGCTCCTGGAACAACCTTATTCGGCCTATGAATGGGAGCAACCTGTTTTTATACCCGTTCAATCGGGGGAGCGGTACTACCTGGTCCCTCGCAATTTTAAAGATCTGACCGGCGGCCGGGAGCAGGAAGCAGACCTGCAGGAGATCCTTAGCGGCGTGATCCGGGAGGTGCGGCAGCTGGACTTTATTCCCGATGATTTGCGCATTATCGGCGCCTGGGTGAGCGGCGATGAGGTGAAGATCGATCTAAACAGTTCGGCGCGAGAGCTCTTTCCGGAAGGGGGGAGCGAGAGCCGCCGCCTGCAGACGGCCATGATCCTGGATGCTCTCTCTTTAACCGCCTTCGAAAACAGCAAGGCCGGCAAGGTGACCGTGCTGGTGGAAGGGAAGCATTGGTCCCCGCCGGAAGGATACACCCCCCTGTCCCGCACAATTCACTCTTCATACGTCATCAACCCCGAAAACTAGCCCGCAGAGGCCCGGCCGGACTTTTCGATTTAAGATGCCGGGGGAAGCGGCCGGGATAGGGGAATTGTCATTTCCCTCATTTTGGGCTAAAATAAACAATAAAATTAAACAAACGAGGTTATCCATGGACGCGTTTAAAGAAGAAATCGGGCGGACGCTGGAGCCCTTAACGGGGATAGGCGCTGCCCGGATTGCTGATCTGCTGGAAGTTCCCCCTGAACCGGTGATGGGGGATCTCGCTTTTCCTTGCTACATTCTCGCCTCCTCCTGGAAACAGGCGCCGGCGGCCATCGCCCAGCGGCTGGGCGAGCAGTTGTCCGGGCAGCGGGGCACCTATTGGGAGAAGGCTTCCGCCAAGGGTTCCTACCTTAACTTTTTCCTGGATCCCGTAGCCATGGCCAGGGAAGTGCTGCAGCAGGTTTATTCCCAGGGGGACTGCTACGGCGGGAGCCGCCTGGGGGAAGGGAAGACAGTGGTGATCGATTTTTCCGCCCCCAACATCGCCAAGCCTTTTGGCATCGGGCACCTGCGCTCCACGGTGATCGGGCACGCCCTTTACCTAATCTTCCAAGCCTTGGGCTACCGCTGTGTGGGGATCAATCACCTGGGCGACTGGGGCACCCAGTTCGGGAAGCTGATTGTGGCTTTTCGGCGCTGGGGAGAGGAAGAGCAACTGCAGTCCGATCCCATCGGCTATCTTTACCGGCTCTACGTCCGCTTTCACCAGGAAGCGGAAACCGACGGCGCCCTGGAGGAAGAGGCGCGGGCATGGTTTAGCCGCCTGGAGCAGGGGGACCGGGAGGCGGAGAAGATCTGGCGGCGCTTTAAAGAGCTCAGCCTGGGCGACTACCAGCGCATTTACCAGCGGCTGGGGGTGGAGTTTGACTATGTCCAGGGGGAGAGCTTCTACAATGACCGCATTGAAGATGTCCTGCGCCTGGTTCAGGAGCGGAACCTGGCCGTGGAGAGCGACGGGGCCCTGATCATCGACCTGGAAAAGCACGGGCTGCCCCCCTGCCTCTTGCGCAAGAAGGACGGGGCCACCCTTTACATCACCCGCGACCTGGCGGCGGCCATATATCGCTACGAGCAGTTTAAATTTGACCGGATGCTTTACGTGGTCGGTTCCGAGCAGACCCTGCATTTTCAGCAACTGTTCAAGGTTTTGGAGTTGCTGGGGTTTGAATGGGCCAAAAACTGCGTGCACGTCCCCTTTGGACTGATCCGCTTCAAAGACGGGCGCATGTCCACCCGGGCGGGCAAGATGGTCCTCCTGGAGGAGGTGCTGGAGCGGGCGGAGAGCCTGGCCCTAAAGATTATCGAAGAGAAGAACCCGAGCCTGCCGGACAAGCCGGCGGTGGCCGCGGCGGTAGCCGTTGGCGCCATTCGCTTCGGCGATTTAAGCAACGACCGGATCAAGGATATCGAATTCGACTGGGACAAGGTCCTGGACTTCTCCGGCGAGACCGCCGCCTACATCCAGTACGCCCATACCCGGATCTGCAGCATCCTGCGCAAGGCCGGGGAGACGCCGGAAGCCCCGGAGGAGGAGTGCCTCCACCGGTTGAACAGCGAAGAGGAGAAGACGCTCCTGAAGGTACTGGCGGCCATGCCGGAGAAGGTGAGGGCTTCCGCGGAGAGCTACCGTCCCTCCATCCTGGCCCGCTACCTGGTGGATGTGGCCAGGGAGTTCAACCGCTTCTACCATAACTGCCCCGTCCTGGGCAGCGATCCCTTGCTGCAGAAGGCCCGGCTGCTGCTGGTTGGCGCCACGCGCCAGGTAATCGCCAACGGCCTGGGGCTTCTGGGCATTGCTGCTCCCCGGGAGATGTAGTGACGGGACTCTTGTTTCCTAAGGAGGAATGGGCATGTTGGACTTAAAATTTGTTCGGGAAAATCCGGACCAGGTCAGGAAGGCCATGGAACTGAAGGGCGAGCCGGCCGACCTGGACCGCCTGCTGCAGTTGGACCGGGAACGGCGGGAGATGCTCCGGGAGGCGGAGGAACTGAAGCAGCTGCGCAACCGCGTCTCCAAGGAGATTGGCAGGAGCAAGGATAATCCGGAAGCGGTGGAGGCCAAGAAGAGGGAGATGCGGGAGGTGGGCGACCGGATTAAGAACCTGGACGAGCAGCTGCGCCGCCTGGAGGAGGAGATGGAGCAGCTGCTGCTTAGCTTGCCCAATCTTCCTGCTGCGGAAGTGCCTCCCGGGACCGGCGAAGAAGACAACGTGGAAGTTCGCCGCTGGGGCAGCCCCCCGACCTTTAATTTTACCCCCCGTCCCCACTGGGAGATCGGGGAACTGCTGGGCATCCTGGATTTTCCCCGGGCCGGGAAAATATCCGGCAGCCGTTTTGCCCTGTACTACGGCGACGGGGCCCGGCTGGAGCGGGCGCTGGTTAATTTCATGCTCGACCTGCATACCAGTGAGCACGGCTACCGGGAGGTCTTCCCGCCGTTCATGGTCAACAGCGCCTGCATGGTGGGAACCGGGCAGTTGCCCAAGTTTGCCGAGGATGCCTTCAAGGTGGAGAGGACGGATCACTACCTCATCCCCACCGCCGAGGTGCCGGTAACCAACCTGCACCGGGAGGAGATTATCGACGGGGATCGCCTCCCCATTTACTACGTGGCCTACAGCGCCTGCTTCCGGGCAGAGGCCGGGGCCCACGGGCGAGACACCCGGGGATTGATCCGCCAGCACCAGTTCAACAAGGTGGAGCTGGTCAAGTTTGTCCGGCCGGAAGACTCCGATGAGGAGCTGGAGAAGCTGGTCCGGGATGCGGAGCGCGTCCTGCAGCTGCTGGAGCTCCCGTACCGGGTGGTGCTCATGTGCACCGGGGACTTGGGCTTCGCCGCCGCCAAGAAGTATGACCTGGAGGTATGGCTCCCCTCGGCGGAGACTTACCGGGAGATCTCCTCCTGCAGCAACTTTACCGACTTTCAGGCCCGGCGGGCCTCTATCCGCTACCGCCCTGCCGCCGGCCAGAAGGCTGCTTTTGTCCATACCCTGAACGGTTCGGGCGTGGCCATCGGCCGAACCGTGGCGGCGATCCTGGAAAATTACCAGCAGGAGGACGGCAGTGTAATCATACCGCCGGTGCTGCGTCCCTATTTCGGGGGGCGGGAGGTAATCAGCCTCGAGAAGGCCTAGGCCTCTTTCCGGCGGAAGCGGCCGCCGCTGCCGGGGAGCGGCTTATTGACAGGGCAATCGCCAATGTGCTATACTTTGAGAGCACCCGGAGGGGTGTCCGAGCGGTTTAAGGAGCCGGTCTTGAAAATCGGTGACCCGAAAGGGCCGTGGGTTCGAATCCCACCCCCTCCGCCAAGAGAGTACGCGGAGAGATGGCCGAGTAGGTCGAAGGCGGTCGCCTGCTAAGCGATTAAGCGGGTTTATAGCCCGCTTCGTGGGTTCGAATCCCACTCTCTCCGCCACACATGCGCCCGTAGCTCAGTCCGGATAGAGTAACTGACTACGAATCAGGAGGTCGCAGGTTCAAATCCTGCCGGGCGCACCAGAAAGCAAGGACAGCATATTGAAGGCTGTCCTTTTTTTATCATCGACCCATGCATGATCCCTGTCAATCCGACTGCCGATTGCTTTTTCGGCAGGAATATCCTTTATCCTTATCTAATAAGTAGGTGCAGAAAATGCAGCTAATTCTCAATAACTAATTATTCATACTAGGGTGAAAGAGATGAGCCAGAATAACAACAACGCAATAGAGTCCCGCCTCTGGAGCGCCGCCGATGAACTGCGGGCCAACTCCAAGCTGAATTCATCCGAATACTCTGTCCCCGTTCTGGCTGATTTTTCTGCGCTATGCGGACTACAAGTTCTCCAATGCCGAGAAAGAACATTACCAGGATGTTAGGGTAATGGTTGTAGAATGTCTGCGCGGTAAATCCCCGGTGTTTGTAAAAGACGGTGCTGTTGAACGGTTTTATGTGCGTACCGGGGCAGCTACGATAGAACTGTCCGGCAGCCGGATGCAGGATTTTATTAGGCAGCGCTTTAGGAGTTGAAATAGCTCATGTTAAGTAGTTTTTCCGAAAACAGTCTGATTGAACAGCCGTCCATTGAGCTGCTTGCGGAAACCTTCTGGGCTTTTGAGCAACAACACCTGTTCTTCTTGCCAATTTGCGGAGCATGGTGCCGGCCGGCCGTCCCGGCCGGCGGGATTGCTTAATTTTAGCGGAAGGCCAGGTTTTCAATCTCGAAGCGGAATACCTGGGTGCCGTCTTCCTTGGTTTCCACCATGCCGATGACGGTCTGGAGGGTACCCAGATCGGCAAGGCGGCATTCATAAGTGATCTTATCGGGCGTCCCTGTTTTTATCTCCACGGCGTAAAGGGTTCCTTTTAGGGCGCCAAACTCCTCCTCTGAACTGCTTATCAGGCGGGCGTTCTCTCCCGGCTCCAAGAGGTACCGATCAATCCGGCAGCCGGCGGCCCGGGCAAAGGGCTTGACCATCTTATCCATGACCGCCGCCCCCGTTGCGGCGGCGTCCGCTGCCGGCACTATCTCCTCCATAAGGGCCAGCTGGGCCAGGCTGCCGTCCCGGGCCAGCCAGAGGATCATCTCCTGTTCATTGACATTGACGGCTACTTTTTCCGTGGTTTGGTCCCCCACGGTCTCGCTCCCCAGGAAGCGGTAGTAGAATATGGTCTCCTCATCCTCGATCGTGTAGCTTACCTTGAGCTGGCCGAACATGGCCACCAGTTCCGGAAAAGTGGCGGGCATCTTCCAGTTGCCCAGCTCCAGCAAGGCTTCCTTGCCGGACTCTTCCGTTTCTTCATCCCCTTCTTCTTCCTGAGGCTCATGGCTGCCGGGAGCGTCGCCGTTCTCCTCCTGACGGGTGTCCGGCGCCTCCTCGCCCTCCCGATCGCATCCGCAAGGCAAAAGTCCCAGGGCCAGAAGGGCAGCTAGCAGCAAAATGGAAATCTTTTTCACCGGTTGCGGCCTCCCCCCTAAAAGATTCGCAGATCACATCAAGGCTTCAGGGATCTTATGTCTACATTCCATAAAAAAATATGAAAATCCTTTTCGCTTCTCGGGAGCCGTCCCAACACAGCGGGAGCTCAAAGTCGGCCTTTCAAGAAGCTGCCGCCGGCGCAGTGCTGTTTTTAATTATGCCTGCCGCCTGAGGCGGTTGCCGTGGCCGTTTTCTTTTTAGTTAAGCTGTTTTGGCCCGATATGTTTTGGCCCGACCAAATAAAAGAGTGGCCGATTATGGTAAAATAAACTCATGGAAAGGAATGCTGATAACCGGGATCTTTACTTTATGAGGCTCGCCCTGGAGCAGGCGGCGGAGGCGGCCCGGGCGGGAGAAGTGCCCATCGGGGCGGTGCTGGCCAGGGGGGACGAACTTCTGGCAGCGGACCGCAACCGGAGGGAGGAACTGAAGGACGCCACCGCCCACGCCGAGATACTGGTGCTGCGCCGGGGGGGCCGGCTGTTGGGCGGCTGGCGCCTGCCGGGCTGCACCCTTTACGTAACCCTGGAGCCCTGTCCCATGTGCGCGGGCGCCCTGGTCCAGGCCCGGGTGGAGCGGCTGGTTTTCGGGGCCTGGGACCCCAAGAGCGGCGCCGCGGGGAGCCTCTATAACCTGGTGCAGGATGAGCGGCTTAATCACCGCCTGCAGGTGGAGGGCGGCCTCCTGGAAGAAGACTGTGCCGCCCTGTTGCAGGAATTTTTCCGTTCCCGGCGCGGCTAACGGCGAATGCCGGCGGCCGGGCGGGGAGGCCCGGGGCCCCGAGTCCCGGCGGGAAACTCAAGGCCCTTTAAGGGACTTTTTGCCGGAAGGCCTTCCTTAAGCAAAAAAGTCTTAAAAAGACCCGGCGAGGCATGATCGCATAAATAATGGGAGAACTCCGGCGGCCCAGTCTTGGGAGGAGTTGTCGCGGCGCCTTTACAAAAGTCCCTTGCCTGTTGTATTATAAACACGGAGAGATGGCTGAGCTGGTCGAAGGCGCTCGACTCGAAATCGAGTAGGGGGTGATGAGCCTCCTCGTGGGTTCGAATCCCACTCTCTCCGCCATTGAGTGGCAAGGCCCTCCTGAGAGGGCCTTTTTCATGCCCCCGGTGAAGCAAGGGCGGCGATCATGCCGGCTAGACGCCCGGGCTTGTTGCGATTATATAACCCTCGATGAAGCCCTCTTCCTTTTCTCCAAGGGGAAGCCCCGGAACTTGCCCGCCGGCCGTACCGCGAAAAGGCAAAGCGGCAGCGGCAATTTCAAGATCCCGGCCGGCATTTTTTAAGGCGCTATTCTGTCCCAAAAGATGCATTTGAAAAAGTAATATGTTATTATGTATCTATAGGAATTTTCTATGGCAGTGCTGGGAAGGTTTAATCTTGGCCCCCTGTTGCTCTGATCAGGACAGTGCGGGAACTACTAATCTTGAAAAGGAGGTAGAACAAGTGCCCCAAGAGTTTAAGCCCGGATGTCAAAGGCCGGAAATCAAGAAGAAGGATACCGGTGGCGCACCCGCGGAAGTTCAGAACCCCCCCGAGGAGGTTGAACAAAAGATGATCAGAGTAGGAAAACCGGCCCCCGATTTTACGGCGCCAGCATATTATAAGGGCAAATTTGTAATGACCAGTCTCTCCGAGTACCTGGGCAAGTGGATACTTTTATGTTTCTATCCCGGGGATTTCACTTTTGTCTGAGCAACGGAAATCTCAGCAGTTGCTGAGAAGTACCCGGAGCTTCAGAAACTGGGCGTGGAAGTGCTGTCGATCAGCGTGGACAGCATTTACGTACATAAGATGTGGAACGACCACGAGCTGTCCAAGATGGTAGAGGGAGGCATCCCCTTCGCCATGTTGTCGGACCAGGACGGCAGCATTGGCAAGCAGTACGGCATTTATGACCCCGATGCCGGGGTAGAGACCCGGGGCCGGTTTATTATCGATCCCGACGGCGTTATTCAGGGCTTCGAAGTTTTAACGCCTTCGGTAGGAAGGAATGTTAGCGAGACTCTGCGCCAGATCCAGGCCTTCCAGTTGGTCAGGGAATCCAAGGGCACCGAAGCGACGCCTTCCGGATGGCAGCCGGGGAAGAAGACCTTAAAACCGAATCCCGGGCTGGTGGGCAACGTGTGGAAAGAATGGAAAGTGAGCGATGCCTTTTAGAATTGCGGAGCGCGAAATTCCTAGGAAGTAGAGAAAACCAGCGCGGGCCGGCTTTGCGGCCCGCGCGTTGTGTACGCAAGGCCGCACGGGTTGTTCGGGCCCGTGTCCGGCCTTTGCTTGAAGAGTCCATGGTGGCACAGCGCGTGCGCAGGGCCGCGCCGTTGATGGCAGATTGTGGCCTAAATGTGTTATTATTTTTAACGGAAGGCGGCTTTCCCTAAGAGGGAGCAAGATATAATTCAAACGGCGCCCATGAGGAGGTTCGCGCGGATGAAACTGATCTACCGGGGAAAAACCAAGGATGTATATCTCCTGGAGGACGGCAACTATCTTTTAAAGTTTAAGGACGATGTTACGGGGGAGAACGGGGTTTTTGATCCCGGTGCCAATACCGTAGGATTAACCATGGAAGGGGCCGGCAGAGCCGGTTTAAGATTGTCCAAAATGTTTTTCGAGAAGTTGAAGGCCCGGGGGATTCCCACCCATTACATCGATGCCGATATTGAAGCGGCGACGATGACCGTGCTGCCGGCGGAGGTATTCGGGAAAGGAGTGGAGGTGATCTGCCGCTACCGGGCGGTGGGAAGCTTTTTGCGCCGCTACGGCGGGTACGTCCAGGAAGGGCAGCCCCTGGATGCTTTTGTGGAGATTACCCTGAAGGATGACCAACGGGGAGATCCGCCCATTACCGACGAAGGGCTGGCCATGCTGGGCATCCTCTCCCTGGAAGAGTGCCGGGAAGTGAAACGGTTAACCAGGGAGATAAGCGCCATCATTAAAGAGGAACTGGCGGAAAAAGGCCTGGAGCTCTATGATATCAAGCTGGAGTTTGGCCGGGCCGGAAAAGATGGCCGCATCATCTTGATTGACGAGATATCCGGGGGAAACATGAGGGTGTATAAAGACGGGGTTTTTGTGGAGCCCCTGGAACTGGAAAGGCTGATGCTGGATAACGGCTGATTAAGGCCTGGCAGCCCCTCCATTAAACGCCGGACGTTCCAAGTCCGGCGTTTTTTGTGTACAGGCTGGGGAATGAAGGGACGGCGGCCGGGGGTTTATTTTAAAGCGGATGGGGCATAATAGAGTTTTGATCTTTAAGCGACCCGGGCGGATCACGGCCGATGGCACCGGCCGCCAAAAAGAGAAAAAGATACCGGGGAGATTGGGAGAGAGGAGAAATGAGGAGGAAGATAGCATCCCGGTGCCGCTATTTGGTGGTGGCGGGGTTGAGTGTAACCCTGGCCTTGTCCCTGTTCCAGCTTTCCCAAGTGAAGCGGGAGCGGGAGGCCATGGCCCGGGTGATTAGCGAATTAACCGCCACCCGGAGGGAATACCTGGAGCTGATGGAGCAACTGCAGGAATATGAACGGGAGTTGCGGCAGCTGCAGGAGCGCAACAAGGCCCTGGAGCAGATGCTCTTCCACAGGGCCCGGACTTACCGCATCGTCACGGAAAGGCTTTATGCCGGCCCCGCAGGCTCGGGGCTGCCCTCCCGGTGGAGCGGTGAAGGGGCCAGGGAGCCGGTCACGGCGGTCACCATGCCGGTAAAAAGCCGGTCGGGTTTTACGGCGGAGGATTTTGAGAAGGCGTGGCGGCATTTTAAAGCCTCCCAGCTGGAGGGCACGGGAGCGGCTTTCATAAAAGCCGAGGAAGATTACGGCATCAATGCCCTGGTACTGGCGGCCATTGTGGTGCACGAGTCCAACTGGGGCAACTCTTCCCTCGCCAGGACCAAGAACAACCTGGCCGGCTTGGGGGCCTATGACGGCAGCCCGTACCGGTCGGCGATCACTTTTTCCCAAAAAGCGGAGAGCATCTATTTCCTGGCCGAGCTTCTGGACCGCCACTATCTTACCCCGGGAGGAAAGCACTATAACGGTCCTCATCTGGCGGCTATCGGGAAAAAGTACGCTTCGGATCCCCGCTGGGCCATCAAGGTTGCGGCCAAGATGAAGCAGCTGGCCACCGTGGTGGTGGAGCAACCGGCCGCGCTTCTGGCTTTCGGGGAGTAGAGGCAGGGGAGCGGGCCCAAAGAGAGGCCCTCTCCTTTTTTTTTGGGGGCCAGAGACGGGGAAAATCTGCCTGCGAAGGGGCCATTAACAGCAGCAGGCCGCCAAAACAACGATTTTCCACAAGGAAAGCATTGAATCGAAAGCGACGACATGTTATACTGCAAGTACAACGGTTGCTGTAAAAAGCGGTTCCCTTTCCCAGAAGGAACGACCGCCAGCAAGCATCGACACGGAGAGATGGCTGAGTTGGTCGAAGGCGCTCGCCTGGAAAGCGAGTAGACGGGGCAAAACCTCGTCTCGTGGGTTCGAATCCCACTCTCTCCGCCATTTTGACCTTGGCCGTGCTAGACGGGGAGGTAGCGGTGCCCTGAACCCGCAATCCGCTAGAGCGGGGTTGAATCCCTGTCCGCGGTTTCGTCTCTTCAGGGTTAGCACCGGGCAAGTAGTGACGAGGGCCTGGTCCCGTGCGGCGCAAGCTTATGAACCCCGTCAGGTCCGGGAGGAAGCAGCGGTAAGTAAGTCCTTGCGGGTGCCACGGGGGCGCCGGGCCGGAGCCAACTACCCGGCCGGCACTTGGGGAGCGGAAACAAAGACAGGTGCACGGCCATAATTTATGTACCCCGCCTTTTTGGTTTATTTGCCGGGGTTCTTTTTGCAGCAATCGCCGAGGTGGTCTGGAGGATGGCTTACCTGAGTCTTTACCGGCGCTGGCGCCCTACCAAATTCGGGGAGATGATGGGCCAGGAGCATGTTTGCCGGACTTTAAGCAACGCCCTTTCCCAGGGGAAGCTGGCCCACGCCTACCTGTTCTGCGGTCCCCGGGGCACGGGGAAAACCACGGCGGCCAAGATTTTGGCCCGGGCGGTCAATTGCGAGCGCTACCCGGCTCCGGAGCCGTGCGGCACCTGTACTTCCTGTCGCAACATCGCCGCGGGGACCTCCCTGGATGTAATTGAGATGGATGCCGCCTCCAACCGGGGCATCGATGAAATTCGCGAGCTGCGGGAGCGCACCCGCTACGCCTCCGCCGAGAGCCGCTTTAAGGTATACATAATCGATGAAGCCCACATGCTTACCAGCGAAGCTTTTAATGCTTTCTTAAAAACCCTGGAAGAACCTCCTCCGGGGGTTATCTTCATTTTGGCGACGACGGATCCGGCCCGGCTGCCGCCCACGATTATCTCCCGCTGCCAGCGCTTCGATTTTCACCTCTTAAGCGTGGGGCAAATCCGCCAGTATTTGCACCAGGTAATGGTCCAGGAAAAATGGCAGGCTGAAGACGAGGCCCTGTACCTGATGGCCCGCCTGGCCGAGGGATCTATGCGCGACGCCCTGGGCATTCTGGAACAGTGCCAGGTTTTTGGGGTGGACGGCATTACGGCGGAGCAGGTGCGTTCCGTTACCGGGGCTGCCAGGGTGGAAGCCATGGAGCAGTTTGTGGAAGCTGTGGCCGCCAACAGCCTCTCCAGGGGCCTCCAGGTCCTGGCGGAAGTGATCTACAGCGGGCGGGATCTGACTCTCTTCATCAGGGACCTGACTTTCATCTTTAGCCGGCTTCTTCTGGGAAGGGAGGCGGCCGCGGAGGAGAGCTATTTCGGCTTTGAAGCAATCCTGGAGCGCTACCGGGATCGCTTTCCGGCGGCGGCGCTGTACGAGGTAATCGAAATCCTGTACCAGGCCGGAGGAGAACTCCGGCAGGGGCATTTCCCCCAGTACATCCTGGAAGTAGCCTTAATCCGGATCATGCGGGCTGTGCATGGGAGCCCGGATAAAGGGGCGGCCGCGGAGGCTTCTTCGGCCGGCTCCTTGCCGGAGCAGGATGCCGGGGCGCCCCCTTCTTCCCGGCGGACGGCGGCCCCCAGCCCGCGCCAGGAGAAGGGGAAGAAAGAGGACGCTCCCCCGCCGGCAGAGGAGGCGCCCCCGCCGGGGGACCTGCTGGAGCAGTGCCGGCGGGATTGGGACAAAATACTGCAAGAAGTGAAGAAAAAGCAGAAAAGCACCTGGGTGCACCTGGCCGGCGCTGCGCCGCACCGTTTCCGGGGCGAAGAGCTGGTCCTGGCTTACGACCCGGGCTCTTTTCTCCATCAGGAGAGAATTATGGAGCAGGGGCACCGGAAGGTGGTGGAACAGGTCTTGAGTCGCCTCTACAAGAAGGATATCCGGATCAAGGCCATTCTGCTGCCGCAAAACGATTCCCCGGGGCAGCCGGCCGAGGAGTTGCCGGAGCCCGAGGACGATCTGTTTGACGAGGCGGTAAAGCTTTTTTCGGGAGAGGTATTCGATGCTCAGGAAAAGGAGGCCTAGACGGTATGAAGGGCGGCATGGGTATGGGTAATATGGGTAAAATGATGAAGCAGCTCCAGAAGATGCAGAGCCAGATGGCCAAGGTCCAGGAGGAGATAGCCGAAAAGGTTGTCGAGGGCAGCAGCGGCGGAGGAGCCGTCCGGGTGGAGGTCAACGGCCAAAAGGAGCTGCTTTCCGTCAAGATCGATGAAGAGGTTCTCAGCCAGGATAACCGGGAGATGCTGGAGGACCTGATACTGACGGCGGTAAATGAAGCCTTGCGGAAGGTGGATGAGATGATCGCCGCGGAGATGCAGAAGGTGGCCGGTTCTGTGAAACTTCCTCCCGGCTTGTTTTAAGGCAGGGTTCGTAGAAGCATGGCCCATCATCCCGAAGCATTGGAGCAACTAATCGAAGCCTTCCGCTTATTTCCAGGAATCGGCCTCAAAACGGCCCAGCGGCTCTCTTTCTACCTGCTGGGCCGTCCCCGGGAGGAGGTGGTCTCCATCGCCCGGGCGATGGTAGAAGCCAAGGACAGGCTCCGCTTTTGCAGCAACTGCGGCTGTCTCACCGAGGCGGATCCCTGTACCTTTTGTACCGATCCCCGGCGGGACCGGTCCCTGATCTGCGTCGTGCAGGAAGCCCGGGATGTCTTTATCCTGGAGCAGACCGGTCAATACCGGGGCCTTTACCACGTTCTGCACGGTGCTCTCTCCCCCCTGGACGGCATCGGCCCCGAGGAGTTGCACCTGGAGAAGCTGGTGCGCAGGGTGGAAGAGGGCGAAGTCAAGGAACTGATTATGGCCACCAATCCCAACGTGGAGGGGGATGCCACGGCGGCCTATATCGCCCGGTTGATGAAGCCCTACGCCGTCAAGGTTACCCGGATCGCCTTCGGCCTGCCGGTAGGAGGGGATCTGGAGTATACCGACGAGCTCACCTTGGGCCGGGCCCTGGAAGGACGACGGGAGCTGTAAGGCGCTTCCGCCCCCGATTACTCGTGCACAACGGTTTCGTCATCGAAGATATACTCCCAGCAGGTGGCCCCGTGGACGGGGGAAACCAGGTCAGCCCGCTCCAGGGTGCACAAGCCCTCCCGCTGGTACTTGCAGTTTTCGTTGCAGGGATGCTCTTTCGCCATAAGGTTTCTCCTTTCTGCTTTCATGAGCTTATCCTTAGCTTCCCCCGGCGGGGAAAAAACATGAGGGGGAGCGGCTCTTGGCCGCCCCGGGCCCGGGGGTAAAATCGACCTGGCCTAATGGCTGGGGGCGGCCGGGGGGAGGCAAATTCCCCTCAGGCGTGGGACACCCTGGTTAAGAGCAAAGACTGCCCTGTACGGGGGAGCTATTTCGCCGGCCAGTCCGGATTGGCGGGGTTTTTCCGGATATCTGCCCGGCGGGAAAGGAAGAGTTTTAAAAGCGGCCTTTTGTAAGCATTATAAATAAGGGGGATCCTATGGAATTTCAAGAAGTGGTCAGCCGGCGGCGCAGCATTCGCCGCTTCAAGAAAGAGCCCATCGCCAAGCCCCTTGTGGAGGAACTGCTCTCCTGCGCCATCAAGGCGCCCAGCGCCGGCAACGTTCAGCCGTGGTTCTTTATGGTCATTACCGACCCCTCCTTCAAGGAGAAGCTGGCGGCGGCGGCGCTAAATCAAAGCTGGATGGCCCAGGCGCCGGTCATCATCGTTGTTCTGGCGGACCTGGACCGGGCGGCGGCGGCCTACGGAGAAAGAGGGGTTCATCTCTATGCTCTCCAGGACACCGCCGCGGCGATTCAGAACCTGCTCCTGGCGGCGGTTGACGCCGGGCTGGGGGGCTGCTGGGTAGGGGCCTTTTCCGAGAGGCAGGTGGCGGCTATTCTGGAGCTTCCGCCATCAAAAAGGCCCGTGGCCCTGGTCCCCCTGGGCTACCCGGCGGTGGAGCCCCGGGGGGCTGCCGGCCGGCGTCCCCTTCGGGAGGTCGTCTCCTACGACTACTGACCGGGACTGAAGCAGCATTTTTATAGCCCAAGATCAGAACCCCCTCCGGTGGCCAGGAGGGGTTTTTTTTGCTCGTACCCCGCATAAATAAAGTAAGTACAGGACAGTACTAGTTTTTATATTCCGAGCATATGCATATAGAGGAGGGGGGTTCTGATGCTTAAAGAGTTTTCCGCGCTGGTATCTTCCCTGGCGAGCCGGGTGTTTTCGGGAGAGAAAACCCCTTCGCCCCGGAGGGAGGAAGATCTCTTCTCCCTGGTGGACCAGGCCCGGCGGGAGTGGGAAGATGCCAAGAGCAGGTTTAACCAGATTGCCGATCCCGACCTGGTGGACTACGCCATTTACGACATGGAGGCGGCGGAGCGGCGCTATGTCTACCTGCTGAAGAAGGCCAGGGAGGAAGGCTTTCATCTGGAACGTCTTAATTAATCGTTAACGGCGGAGGGGAGCCCATTGACCAGCCTGCCTGACTGGAACCTTTTGGCGGCGGCGGTCTTCGCTATATTTGTCCTCTATTTTTTGTCGCGCATGTTTTACCGGCCTTTGCAGATAATACTAAAAGCAGGATGCCGGCTCCTGCTGGGGGGTGCCGCCATCCTTCTGTTCAACCTGGTGGGGGCCTACTGGGGAATAACGGTGGGGTTAAATATTTATAGCACCCTGATTGTAGCTTTAATGGGCCTCCCGGGGCTGGGCATGCTGATTGCCCTCACTTTTATTGTCTAACGGAGGGATCAAGAAGGTTCCATGAAGGAAGCCGTGGAGGGGGAAAAACGGGCCTTCATGTCCGGCAATGAAGTTGTGGCCTGGGCGGCTTTGGCTGCTGGAGCCGATTTTATGTACGGCTATCCCATAACCCCCCAAAACGAGATCATGCACTACTGGCGGAGGCTGGCGCCGGAATATGGGCGGGGTTTCCTTCAGACCGAGGACGAACTCTCCGCAGGGTTTGCCACCATCGGGGGGATTTTAAGCGGCAAGGTGGCTTTTTCCGCCACCGCCGGCCCCGGAACAGTCCTTTTTCAAGAGCCCCTCAGCATGGCGGAGATGATGCGCATCCCTCTGGTGGTGGTGATTCAGCAGAGAGGCGGCCCCTCCACGGCCACGGTAATCTATTCCCAGCAGGAGGTAACCCTGGCCTGCTTCGGCGGGAATGGCGAGGGGCTGCGCCTGGTCTACTCCACGAGCAGCCACCAGGAGCTCTATGACTATACCATCAAGGCTTTTCACCGGGCTTGGCGCTACCGCTTTCCCACCCTGGTTTTGGGGGACGGCTACCAGGCCAAGATGCATGAAGCCTTGACCCTGTACAACCCCCAGGAGAGGGGCTGGGGGAAGGTGCCCGCGGAGCCCATCCTGGGCCTGGATCGGAAAGGGTCGGTGCGGCACCTGCGCAACACTTTTAGCGTGGAGGAAGAGCTGGCGGAAACCCTGCGAAGAAGCCTGGCCGACTACAGGAAGGCGGCGGAAGAGTTAGTGGAATACGAATTCCTGGGCGAATGGGGAGGAGAACTGCTGGTGGTGGCCCACGGCATTGTGGGCCGGGCCGCCCGGGCGGCCGTCCGGGGGCTCCGGGCGGAGGGGCGCCGGGTCAACTTCTTCCGCCCCATCACCCTGCGGCCTTTCCCAGGACAGGCCTTCCAGGAGGCGCTGCGAGCCAGCGGCGGCGCCCTGCTGGTGGTGGAATCGGCCCAGGGGCAGCTGGGACGAATCATTAAGGAGGCCCTGGCGGAGGAGGAATCCGGCAGTTTCCAAACCCTATACCGCCCGGGGGTGGGGATTACCGCGGAAGAGATCATGGAGGCGGTTCCGCTATAAGAAGCTTTCTTTAAAGAAATGGAGGAGGCGGTCCCGCGGTGAGCGAACTTTCCATGCCCCGATCCTGGAACCGGGAAAGCAAGCCGCACCGCTTTTGCCCGGGGTGCGGCCACGGGCTGGTTTTAAAGGCCCTGGGAGAGGCTCTGGACCAGCTGCAACTGAGCCGGCGGACGGTCTTTGCTTGCGATATTGGGTGCTCCCTGCTGGCCTGGGATTTTTTTGACGTCGATTCCCTGCAGACCCATCACGGGCGTACTATTCCGGTAATGGTGGGGTTAAAGCGGGCCCAGCCCGAACAGGTGGCGGTGGCTTACACCGGCGACGGGGGAGGATACGCCATCGGGCTGCAGCACCTGATCAGCGCCGCCGTCCGGGATGATGCGATAACGGTGATCCTGGTCAACAATACCACCTATGCCATGACCGGCGGGCAGATGGCCCCCACCACCCTTTTGGGGCAGAAAACGGAGACCACCCCCTTCGGCCGCGACCGGGAGGAGACGGGCCTCCCTTTTAAAGGACCCGAGGCCCTGGCCGCCCTGGCTTCCCCGGAGGCCTATATTGCCCGGGGAACGGTATCCAAAATCAAACCCCTGACCAAGCTCCTGGTTAAAGCCTTGCAAAGGCAGCTGGAGGGGCACTTCTCCTTTGTAGAGGCCCTCTCCACCTGCCCCACCAACTGGAGGACCAATGCCCGGGAGACCTGGGGTTTTCTGGAGCAGGTCATGAGCTCCTATTACCCCGTGGGCGAATTTCCCGCCGGGGCCGGAGCCCGGGAGGAGGCGCAGCTAACTTCATGAGAAGCTGGAAAATTGTCGTGGCCGGGGAAGGGGGGCAGGGGGTGCAGGCCCTGGCCCAAACCCTGGCCCTGGCGGCCTACCACGGGGGGCTGGAGTCCCTTTACATACCGAATTTCGGCATCGAGCAGCGGGGCGGGGTCTCTCTGGCCATGGTGCAACTCTCCGCCGCCCCCATCGGGGCGCCCAAATTTCAAATTGCCGATCTTATCGTCGCCCTTAGCCCTCGCTCTTACCGCCGCTGCTTTCAACACCTGGGTCCCGAGACCATGGTTCTGTATGACAGCTCCCTCATGGAGCCCCCCCGGGTGGAGGACCAGGTGGTGGGCCTGCAGGCCTACGATACCATTGCTCCCGAAGCTTTTGCCGAAAGGGTGGGGAGACACCCCCGCCGGGAGGAGAGCCCGCCCCCGGGGCGGCGCTTGATTGCCATACCTGCGTCGGACCTGGCCCGGAAACATCTTCATCCCCGGGTGTTCAATATGATTGTCCTGGGCGCCATCGGGGCGATTACGGGCATGGTGGAGCTGGAACTGATCAAGGAAGCCCTGGCGAAAAAACTGGACCGCCGTTTTGCCAAGGATCCCGACTTGAAGGAGAACAATTTCAAGGCTCTGGAGTTGGGCTGGGAGAAAGGAACCCAGGCGGCAAAAGAAGCCGCCGTGGGAGCGGAGGTTTGAGCCATGGGAAAAACTTTCCGCCGCCTGGAAAGCAAAGGGAAGAAGGCCGTATTTGCCGTATCGCCGGAGCTCTGCAAGGGATGCGGCCTGTGCATAGAGAAATGTCCTTCCCAGGTCCTGGACTGGTCGGATATAATCGGGGTTTACGGGACGCCCATCGTGGAACCCAAGCGCATGGAGCGCTGTACCGGCTGCCGGATTTGCCAGCTGCTTTGCCCCGATGCCGCCATCGACATTATCCGGGATAATAAAAAAGAGCAAAAAGAAGGCGAGGGGGCAAAAGGGATGACGTCGGCGGCGTCGAAATGACCTGGAGCCTCCCCCTTTTGGGCGGGAAAGAGAGGCTTTCTATTCCGAGCCGGAGGGCTTCTTTTTTTGTCCCTTTTTCCTGCCTAGCGCTGCAGGGAGGCTTTCATAGCCCCCAGGGCCAGGGCGGGCAGGTGGGCGTAGTCTTCGGTAGGCAGGTAGGAGGCGGCCCGGGCGTCGAAGAGTATGTTGGCGGTGGGGGCAAACTCGTCGTCTCCCGGCCAGAGCACGAAAGCCAGGGGGACCCGGGGCAGGACGGGAACAACCATGCCCGGCTTGCCCATGGGGGCGCGATAGCCTCCCAGGGAGAGAGCCGCCTGTTCGAACAATTCCGGCTGGTAGCCAAAAGCCTGGAGGAAGGGGATTACGGCTCTTCGTTGAAAAGGTTCCATGTAGATCTCTCCCCCGGGCAGGTGCCGGTAGGAGATCCATTCGCCCGTCAGGGGCGTGCCGTCGGCGGTAACCAGGTAGTGCAGGAGGATAATATTGTGATAGAGAGGGGCTTCGCTGCCGCCGAGGTAGGCTTTCCCGGAAGCCGGGTCGACCCGGTAGTCCTGGTTCAGAAAAGGCACCTCCAGGCAGCCTTCGGAGTGGTAGGTGCAGCCGGCCTGCCGGGCGGCGGCGGCGGGATCCAAGCGGGCAAATTTTTCCGCGGCCTGCTGGAAGGCCACCTCCAGGTTGAGATAGCTGCCTTTCTTTTTCACGGGAACCACCTCCCCTTGTTCTTTTTAATGATACCATAAATCCGATAATTGCCATAGATAGGAGGAGAAGCCATGCCCGCCAAGATCTACTTGGTCAGCGCCTGCTTGCTGGGCATTAACAGCCGCTACGACGGGGGGGATAACCGCTCCGAAAAGGTTCTGGAATTCTTAAAAGGCCGCCATGCCGTGCCCGTCTGCCCGGAGCAGCTGGGGGGGCTGCCCACTCCCCGCCGGCCGGCGGAGATCTGCGGCGGCGGCGGCAAGGAGGTTTTGGAAGGCGGGGCGGCGGTCAGGTGCCCGGACGGCACCGACGTTACGGAGGCTTTTATTCGGGGAGCGGAGCAGGTGCTGCGGATCGCCCGGCTGACGGGGGCCCGGGAGGCAATCTTGAAATCGGGGAGCCCCTCCTGCGGCCGGGGGTGGATCAAGGACGGCAGCTTTACAGGTTCCCGGAGGCGGGGCGACGGGGTAACGGCCGCCCTGCTGCTGGCAAAGGGCTGTACGATCTACGATGAAAACTCTCTCCCCGAGGACTAGCGGCCCGTACCGGGCGGTTGTCTCTTTTTAACTTCTGGCACCCTTAGTTTGCGTCCTCTTGCAAAAAAACGGCGATGGCCCGGTTGACCTGCTCCGGCGCCTCCAGCATAACCATGTGCCCGGCCCCCTCCAACTCCACCAGCTGGCTCCGGGGAATGGTCTGGTGCAGGTAGCGGCTGTACTTAACCGGGGTAAGGCGGTCCTCGGTGCCGCATATAATGAGGGTCGGCGCTTCTATCTCCGGCAGCCGGTCCAGCCGGTCGAAGCGGTCGCAGGCGGTAAAGTCGGCCGCATAGACGGCAGCGGGGGTCTCCATCATTTGGCGCTGAGCTTCTTCCTGGAGCCGGGCTTCGGCCAGGGGGCCGAAGGCAAAGCTGAAGAGGGAGGGGGAGACCCGTCCGGAGGAGAAGGTCTCCAGGACGGCGGGGGCTACCCGGAGCCGCCCTCCGGTGCCGATGAGGATCAGCTTCTCCACCCGTTCCGGGTATTGCAAGGCAAAATCGATGACCACGGCCCCACCCATGGAATGCCCTCCCAGGACCGTCTTTTCCAGGCCCAGGGTGTTGCAAAAGGCTAAAAGAAACTCCCGGTAGACCTCCACAGCATCGGCGGGATCGCCTTCGGAATGTCCGTGGCCGGGCAGGTCAACGGCGATAACCTGCCCGAAGTTTTTGAGACCCTCCAACTGAAAAGCCCAGTGGCGGCTGCTGCCTCCCGAACCGTGGCAAAAAAGGAGAACCGTTCCTTTGTCCCGGCCCGTGCAGGCGTAATGGACGGCTGTTTCTTTCACCTTCACAAAGGGCAAGGCCCGCACCCCCTTAAAACGGCTGCTATTACTTTCTACATCTTACAGTTAATACCTTCCCGGTAAAAATTTTTCTTGACCCGGGGGAGTGGCTTTGTCTCATCCTGGTGAACCCTAGACCTCCGACCCGCCAAGGGGAGACGCCGAAATGGTTGTATACCGGAACAGATCATCGGGGCGGCCCCCTTGATCTGCCCGTTCTTTTGATATAGCCAAGAAAACCGTTTCTTAACCTAATTAGGGAATAAGCCAAAAGGTACTTCCCTTTGATCGGCACGGTGGGGATATTTCCAGGAGCAGCCCTTCTCCTTTAAACATGGTGCTTCCGGCGCGAGCAACCAACTATTGCTTCCGCTTTGTGGGTCGACGGCCGGGGAAAAGGTTACCCTAAAAGTGCTTGATCTGGGCTGCGAAAATGTCACCCCGTTCAGACCGCTTGCCGGGTGACCATATCCCAGGCCGATAACACCTGCTTCCGGCTTTGTGTTGACACTAGAGTAGCGGTTTGTTATGATCATTTAAATAATTTATCACGTTAGCACAAGACTTTTATTTTTATAGATAAGGGAGGAATCTGCCATTGCCCAACGACAAATTTGCCCGGGAAGGCCTGACCTTTGATGATGTGCTGCTAATACCCGCCAAATCAAAAGTTTTGCCCCGGGATGTGGATGTATCTACCCGGGTTACCCGCGAGATCAAGCTTAACCTCCCTTTAATCTCCGCCGGTATGGATACGGTTACCGAGTCCCGGATGGCCATCGCCATGGCCAGAGAGGGCGGGCTGGGAGTTATTCACCGCAATATGAGCATAGAGAAGCAGGCGGAAGAGGTGGACAAGGTAAAGCGTTCGGAGCACGGAGTTATTACCAACCCCTTCCGGCTCTCGCCCGAACATACCCTTAACGATGCCGCCGCCCTGATGGAGCGCTACCGCATCTCCGGCGTTCCCATTACCGTGGGGGAGCGCCTGGTGGGCATCATTACCAACCGCGATTTGCGTTTCGAAAATGATTATACCAAGCCCATCGGGGAAGTGATGACCAAAGAAGGGCTGGTGGTTGCCCCCGAGGGGACCACCCTTAAGGAAGCCCAGGAAATAATGCGGCGCCACAAGATTGAGAAGCTGCCCATTGTCGATGACGACTTCAACCTTAAAGGCCTGATTACGATTAAAGATATCGAAAAAGCCATCCAGTACCCCCGCGCCTCCAAAGACAAAGGCGGGCGCTTGCTGGCGGCCGCCGCGATAGGCGTGGGGAGCGATGCCCTGGAGAGAGCCGAGGCCCTGGTGGCTGCGGGGGTGGACATTATTACCGTGGATGTGGCCCACGGCCATTCCCAGATGGTTCTGGATATGGTTAAGCAGTTAAAGGCCCGCTTCCCGGAGGTGCAAGTCATTGCGGGGAACGTGGCTACCGGCGAGGGTGCACGGGACTTGATTAAAGCCGGGGCCGACGCCGTTAAAGTTGGGGTGGGGCCCGGTTCCATCTGTACCACCAGGGTGATCGCCGGGATCGGCGTGCCCCAGATTACCGCGATCTACGATGCCTACCTGGTGGCCAAGAAATATGATACGCCCGTTATCGCCGACGGTGGGATCAAGTACTCGGGGGACATTACCAAGGCCCTGGCGGCGGGAGCCAGTGTGGTCATGATCGGCAATCTTTTTGCCGGAACCGAGGAGAGTCCGGGAGAATTTGAAATCTACCAGGGGCGCAGCTACAAGGTATACCGGGGGATGGGCTCCCTGGGAGCGATGAAGGAAGGATGCCAGGACCGCTATTTCCAGGAGAATGAACGCAAGCTGGTTCCCGAGGGGATTGAGGGACGGGTTCCCTTCCGGGGCACAGTTTCCGATATGGTCTTCCAGTTGGTGGGCGGGCTGCGGGCCGGCATGGGGTACTGCGGGGTTAGAGATATTGCCGAACTCCAAGAGAAGACCAGATTCATCCGCATCACCGGCGCCGGCTTACAAGAAAACCACCCGCACGGCGTGCAAATCACCAAGGAAGCTCCCAACTACAGCTTCTAACCGCCGGCAGAGAATAAGGGAAGAGCCGCCGGCAGGATCTTGATGGGGCTTTTTGGAGCTTATGAAATTTCACACCTACGGACAGGAAGGTGAGCGCCCTCTCTGGGAGGCGGTGGAGGGGCAGCTCCGGGAGAAGCGGCATCGCTTTCATGTTCCCGCCCACCGGGCGGTGCCGGGAGAATACTGGCCTCGCTTTGATCTTACCGAATTGCCGGGATTGGACCAGCTTTTTGCCCCTGACGGGGCGATCGCCAGGGCCCAGGAACTGGCGGCGGCCCTCTTTCAAGCAGACCGGACCTATTTCCTGGTGAACGGAAGCAGCGCCGGAGTAATTGCCTCGGTGGCGGCTTTATGCCGGCCGGGGGAGGTCATCCTGGTGCCTCGGAACTGCCACCGCTCGGTAGCCGCCGGGCTAATCTTCTCCGGGGCCAGGCCCTGCTTTCTTCCTGTCCCGGAAAGCCCCCTGGGGTTTCCCCTGAATGTGGCGGTTTCTCAGGCAAGGAGCGCCTTGGCCGGGAGCAAGCCCGGGCCCAAGGCAATGGTGGTCACCAGCCCCAGCTACTGGGGCGTTTGCGCCCGCCTGGCCGACCTGGCGGCGGAAAGCGCCGGCGCCGGGTGCGCCCTGCTGGTAGACGAAGCCCATGGCGGCCACTTTCTATTTCACCCGGAACTTCCCGCGCCGGCGGCCGGCTCGGGGGCGGACCTGTGGGTAAACAGCGCCCACAAGACCCTGGGAGCCCTAACCCCGGGAGCGTACCTGCACTTGAAGGAAAGAGGGCGGGTTGACCGGGAGCGCCTGGAGGCCATGCTGCCCCTGGTGCAGACCTCCAGCCCCCCCTACCCGGTCTTGCTCTCCCTGGACCTGGTCCGGGAGGCTCTTCAGAGAAGGGGGAGGCAGGTTTTCGAAGAGGCCCTGGAGAAGGCCGCCCGGATCCGCCGGCAGCTCCGGGAATTGCGGCGGTTCAGGTGCCTGGAGGCGGACCAGCTGCCGGAAGAGTTCGGCCTGGATCCCCTGCGCTTGACCATTTATTGGAATGATCTGGATCTGGCGGGCGAAGAAGTCCAGTTCCTTTTGCATAAAGAGTACCGCATTGAAGTAGAGATGGCGGGAGGGAAGGGCTACCTGGTGGCCGTGGTCCACCCGGGACTGCCGGCGGAAGCCGGAGAGGCCCTGGTGGCGGCGTTAAAAGACCTGGAGCAGCGCTACAGGCATCTGGCGCCGGGGAGCCCCCCGGCGCCGTATCCCCTGCCCCGGCTGCTGATGACCCCCCGGGAGGCGGTACAGTCTCCCTCCCGGCCGGTTCCCCTCCGGGAAGCGGCGGGAGAGATATCCGCCCGGCTGGTGGCTCCCTTGCCGCCGGGCATCCCCCTGCTTTACCCTGGGGAGGAGATCAGCCCGGAGATGGTGAGGCGCCTGATGGCCGAGCTGGAAAAAGGGGCCCGGTACCAGGGCCTGACCGCCTCCTCCCAGCCGGAGATACATGTAATTGCCCTTTAGGGGCATGAAAATTGCCTGCCAGGCACGGGAGGGAAGTTGCTTTGCCCAAAGGATTGCTGGTTTCGCTGGAGGGCATCGATGGCTGCGGCAAAACCACCCAGGTCCGGCTTCTCCTGGAGCGGCTGCCGGCAGAGATGGCTCCGCTGGCTACCCGGGAACCGGGAGGGACGGAGGTGGGCGAAAAGATAAGGAATATTATTTTGCAAAAAGGGCCTTCCCTCAGCCTGAAGGCGGAGATTCTCCTCTACATGGCCGCCCGGGTGGAGATAGTAAGCCAGGTGATTGTGCCGGCCCTGGCGGAGGGGAAGCTGGTGATCTGCGATCGCTATATCGATTCCAGCGTTGCCTACCAGGGTTACGGCGCCGGAGGGGATCTGGCCTGGATCGATTCCCTGAACCGGGCCGCCACCGACGGCTGCCGGCCGCAGCTGACTTTTCTCCTGGACCTCCCGGTGGAGGAGGCCATCCGGCGCCGGGGGACCGGCGGGGACCGGATCGAGGACCGGGGCAGAGATTTCCACCAGCGGGTCCGGGAGGGCTACCTGGAGCTGGCCGCCCGGGAGCCGGACCGCTTTGTGGTACTGGATGCCACCTTGTCTCCCGAGGCGCTGCACCGGATTATTAAGGATACCATCACTGCCAGGTGGGAGGGAAAGGATCGGGGATGCAAGCCCGTTTGATCGGCGGCAATACAGCTCTGGGGCAAACTCTGGCCCGCTCCCTTTCCGCCGGGGTGGTAAGCCATGCCGTGCTCTTCACCGGCCCGCCGGGCTGCGGGAAGCAAGCCTGGGGCCGGGCCCTGGCCCAGGCCCTGCTCTGCACCTCCGGCGGCGGCGACAGGCCCTGCGGCCGCTGCCCCTCTTGTGCCCGCTTTCTTTCCGGAAACCACCCGGATTTTCTGCTCCTGGAACCGGAGGGGCGCTGGATTAAGATTGACCAGTTGCGCCGTCTGCGCAGCCGCTTTTACCTGCAGGGCGGCAACCGGGTTTGCCTGATTCGGGAAGCGGAGCGGATGACGGCGGAAGCGGCCGCTTCCTTGCTCAAGATCCTGGAGGAGCCGCCTCCCGGGCTCTATTTCATTCTGCTGAGTTCCTCCGCCCGGCAGTTGTTCAGCACCATTGTTTCCCGGTGCCAGCATTTCCCCTTGAGGGCCTTGAGTTGTCAAGAGATAGAGGATATATTAAAGCAGGAGACGGATCTTCCCGCTTCCAGGGTGGAACTGGTGGCCCGATTGAGCTGGGGGCTGCCGGGGCGGGCCCTGGCCCTGGCCGCCGATAGCGCCCTGGAGGAGCGGCGGCAGGAGGCCGCAGACCTGGGGAAGGCGCTCCTGGCCGGGGAAGAGCCGGCGCATAAATTGCTGGAGCGAGCCTCCGCCCTGGCGGAACGGGAAGACCTGGTCCTCTTTATGGAACTGCTGGCCTTGTTTTTCAGGGATCTCCTGGTCTGGGAACTGACGGGCGCCCGGGAACTACTTCTCGATCCCGAGGTGATTGCCGGCTGCCGCTGCCGAACCGCGCACCGGCTGGAAAAGGCAGTACTGGAGATCGACCGCTTAATTGGCATCATGGAGACGACCAATGTCAACCGCCGGCTGGCGGTGGAAGGAGCGCTTATGGAGCTAAAAAGGGGGCTTGCCTGTGGCTGAAGTAGTCGGGGTCCGCTTTCGGCGGGCCGGTAAAATATACCACTTTGATCCCGGGGACATGGATATCCGGGAGGGGGAAAAAGTAATCGTGGAGACCGCCCGCGGCTTGGAGCTGGGGGAGGTAGTCCTGGGGCGGCGGGAGATGGATGAGAGCGAACTGGTTCTCCCCCTGAAAAAGGTGATCCGCGTCGCCACCAGGGAAGATATGCGGCAGCAGCGGGACAATGAGCGCCGGGAGACCGAGGCGCTGGCCAAGTGCCAAGCCCGGATCGAAGAGCATGGATTGGATATGAAGCTGGTGGGCGCGGAGTATACTTTTGATCGCAGCAAAATTATCTTTTACTTTACTTCCGACGGCAGGGTCGATTTCCGGGAGTTGGTCAAGGATCTGGCCTCCATTTTTAGAACCCGGATCGAATTGCGGCAAATAGGGGTGCGGGACGAGGCCAAAATGAAGGGAGGCATTGGCCCCTGCGGCAGATTGTTATGCTGCTGCACCTTCATGGGGGAATTCGAGCCGGTATCTATCCGGATGGCCAAGGGGCAGAACCTCTCCCTGAACCCCACCAAAATATCCGGAACCTGCGGGCGGCTGATGTGCTGCCTGCGCTTTGAGATGAATACCTACGAGGAGGCCGGCCAGGAGCTGCCCCATCCCGGCGACGCGGTGATCACCCCCGACGGGGAGGGCACCGTTGCCGAAATTAATAAGCTGAAAAAGACCGTACGGGTAAAGCTGAAAGAATCCGGGCATATCCGGGAGTTCCCCGTGGAAGAAGTGGGGAGCGACCAGCCAGAATAAAAAACCGGCAATAATGATTGCCGGTTTTGTTTTACCTGGTATTTAGGGGCAAGCAACCTTTACTCGGAAGCCATCTGTTCAATGCATTCGCGGCAAACAATGCGGCCGCGGTAATGTTTAACATTATCGGCATTTCCGCAAAAGATGCAAGCCGGTTCATACTTTTTAAGGATGATTTTTTCGGCGTCAACGTAGATTTCCAGGGCATCTTTTACTTCAATCCCTAGTGTCCTCCTTAGTTCGATTGGAATTACTACCCTGCCCAGTTCGTCGACCTTACGCACAATACCCGTTGATTTCAAGATGCATCCTCCTTTTTGTTTACAGAGTGCGACAAATTTTGCGTTGATTTATTATACCAGTAATTTACATGTCCGTCAACAACTTTTCCGAGAAGAAAGAGCGCTTTTTTAGCCCTATTGACAGGCAAATTCTGCCATCCCTTCCCGGTGTTTGCCGGGGCGCTTCTCCGCCTCGCCGGGGCAAAAATTCTCCCTGCCGGCGGGAGATTGCCCGGGGCTGCGGGGGCGGTCTTTTCGGAAATTTGCGCCTAAACAAGGAAAGGGGAAGCGCCGCCTCCGCCGGCCAAAAAAGCGGAAGCAGCGCCGCCCAGGTCTTCTCCTGGCTGCGGGGGCGGCTGCCTTGAACCGGGGAAACCGTTTTGGTATAATAAGTCATCATATATGGGGCGGCAAACAAGGGAGGACAAGGGATGACAGGGAAAAAAACCTTTTATATCACCACACCCATCTACTACCCCAGCAACAAGCTGCATATCGGCAATTCTTATACCACGGTGGCGGCCGATGCCATCGCCAGGTACAAGCGGCTCTCCGGCTATGATGTCTGGTTCCTGACGGGGACGGATGAGCACGGGCAGAAAATACAGCGCCAGGCCAACGAAGTGAGGAAGAAGCCGAAGGAGTTTATCGATCCCATTGTGGACTGGATCAAGGAGTTATGGGCGGAGCTGGACATAAGCTACGATGATTTCATCCGGACTACCGAGCCGCGCCACGAGGAGAAAGTGGCCAAAATTTTTGAGCGCCTGTACCAGCAGGGGGATATTTACAAGGGCAAGTATGAAGGATGGTACTGCACGCCCTGCGAAGCCTTCTGGCAGGAACGGCAGCTGGTGGACAACTGCTGCCCCGACTGCGGGCGGAAAGTGGAACTGGTTGCCGAGGAAGCCTATTTTTTCCGGATGTCCCGTTATGCCTCCCGGCTGATGGAATATATCGAGCAGCACCCTGAATTTATCCAGCCCGAATCCCGCAAAAACGAGATGATCAATAACTTTTTGAAACCGGGGCTGGAAGATCTCTGTGTCTCCAGGACCTCTTTTGACTGGGGGATCAAGGTCCCCTTTGACGAGAAGCATGTGATCTATGTCTGGCTGGATGCGCTGACCAACTATATTACCGCCCTCGGCTACGGGGAGCCGGGAAGCCTTTACGAGCGCTACTGGCCGGCGGATGTTCACCTCATCGGCAAGGATATCCTCCGCTTTCATACCATCTACTGGCCGATCTTCTTGATGGCCCTGGGCGAGCCTCTCCCCCGGCAGGTTTTCGGGCACGGCTGGCTGCTGCTGCAGGAGGGAAAGATGTCCAAGTCCAAGGGCAATGTGGTGGACCCCCGGGTGCTGATCAGCCGCTACGGCTCCGATGCCATCCGCTACTTCCTGCTAAGGGAGATCCCCTTCGGACAGGACGGCACCTTTTCCCTGGAGCTGTTGATCCAGCGCATTAACACCGACCTGGCCAATGAACTGGGCAACCTGGTCAGCCGGACGGTTACCATGGTGGAACGGTATTTTGACGGGATTCTGCCTGTTCCGGCCGGGGAGGAGGAGCCTTCAGACCGGGAACTGCGGGAACTGGCCCTGGACACCCCGGCCCGCGTGGAGAAGGCCATGGAGGATCTGCAGCTCAGCAATGCTCTCTTTGAACTGTGGAAGCTGGTCAAGCGCAGCAACAAGTATATCGATGACAATACCCCCTGGGCCCTGGCCAAGTCGGAGACGGGGCGGCTGCGGCTGGCGACGGTTATGTACAACCTGGTGGAGAGCATCCGCTTTATCGGGGTTATGCTGCAGCCCTATATGCCCCGCACCCCGCAGCGCATCTGGGAGCAGATCGGCATTGCGGATCGATCCGACCTGCACAGCTTTGCCAGTTTAACCCGCTGGGGCATGATCGAGCCGGGGGTAACGGTGAAGCGAGGGGAAGATCTCTTCCCGCGGCTTAATCTTCTTCACGAGCTGCGCCGCGACCAACTGCCGGAAGTCGATGCCCGGGAAAGAGAAGAGGGAAAAGAGGAAGGGCTGATTACCCTGGACCAGTTCCACCAGGTTGATTTGCGGGTGGCCACCATCGTGTCGGCCCAGCGCATCGAGGGTGCCGACCGGCTGCTGCTCCTGAAGGTAGACCTGGGAGAAAAGACGGAGAGACAGGTGGTCGCCGGCCTGGCTCGCTATTATCGCCCCGAAGAGCTGGTGGGTGCCCAGGTTCTATTCGTGGCAAACCTGAAGCCGGTGAAGCTCCGGGGTCATCTCTCCCAGGGGATGCTGCTGGCGGCCATCGATGAAGACGGAACGCCGGTCCTGACGACGGTGGGCCGGGCGGTCCGGGCCGGAAGCAGGGTCAGTTAAATGCCGGCACTGGTGGATACCCATGCCCACTTGGATTTTCCCCAGTTCGATGAGGACCGGGCGGCCGTTTTGGAGCGGGCTCGCCAGGCGGGGCTGGAGCTAATTATTAATGTGGGCACCAGCGAGGAATCCTCGGAGAAAGGGGTTCAACTCAGCCTGGAGGAGCCCTTTTTATGGGCGGCGGTGGGGGTCCACCCCCATTTCGCCGGCCAGGCTTCCCCCCGCTGGCGCCGCAAGCTTTATGAACTGGCCCGGAACCCGAAGGTCCTGGCCATTGGTGAAACCGGTCTTGACTATTACCGCGATATTACCCCCGCCTCCCTCCAGGAGGCAGTCTTCCGCGAGCAGTTGGAACTGGCCCGGGAACTCAATAAGCCGCTGATTATTCACAGCCGTTCAGCCCATGCAGAAACCTGGCGCCTGCTTGACAGGGAGCCTCTCCCTTCTCCGCCGGGGATCATGCACTGTTTTTCGGGGGAGGAGAAGTGGGCCGAGGCTTTCCTGGAACTGGGCTTTTATCTTTCCTTTGCCGGGCCTTTGACTTATCCCAACGCTCATGCCCTGCGGGAGTTGCTGAAAAAAATTCCCCTGGAGCGGCTGCTGCTGGAGACCGATGCTCCCTACCTTTCTCCGCAGCCGTACCGGGCCCTGCGCAACGAGCCCGCTTACATCCAGGCCACCTACCAGCGGGCGGCTTTTCTCCTGGAGATACCCCTGGAGGAGTTGGCCCGGCAGATCCTGGAAAATGTACAGGCGCTGTTCCCCGCGCTGAAAAAGAAATCATAATTAGTGCCATTTAAGAATATACTAAAAAATATATACAGAGAGAAATATTTTTGGTTGCGAGAGGGGGAAAACTTAAGTGCCTGATTCGTGGCGAAGCAGGGCCATTTTCGGTGTCCTGAGCCTTCTGCTTTTATCGACGGTCCTGCTGGCAAACAGCCGCTATTTATGGCAGACGGGCGCGGCCTTCGGTCCGGAGCCTGACTGCTATCTGGTTTATAGCCGGGAAAGCGCTATTTTCCGGGAAGAGACCCGGGCCGAAAAAGTGCTATATCCGCCTCCGGCACCTGCTCCTGCCGTAACGGCCCTTCCTTCCCGGGGCGGCGGAAGCGGGGAGGTGTGGCGGGGCCTGGCTTCGTGGTATGGCAACGGCGACGGCATGCACGGCTCCTCCACGGCCAGCGGCGAAATCTTTAATGCCTCCGCTTATACCGCCGCTCACCCCAGCCTTCCCTTTGGAACGCGAGTTAAGGTGACTTATCTAAAAACAGGCCGCAGTGTCGTGGTGCGGATCAACGACCGGGGGCCTTTTTCCGGCGGCCGGATTATCGATCTATCCCGGGCCGCCGCCGAGGCCATCGGACTCCGGGCGGAGGGGGTAGGCCTGGTGGAGCTGGAGCTGGTGCGCTAAGAGGCTTCCCGGATCCGGCGGCAACCCCCGGACCGGATTGGTGCGGCATACAAAAAGTTCCCCGTTCATAAGCGGGGAACTTTTTTAAATCAGTGCCCTTCCTTGAAGACCATTTATCCCAGCAGTCCCTGCAGCTTCATGGCCAGGGACATGTCTCCCTTCACTTTCAATTTCCCGGCCATGAAAGCCGAGGTGGGGTTTAGCTTGCCCTCCAGCAGGCTGGCGAAGTCCTCGGCAGACATGGAGATAACGATGTTGGGAGATTCGTGGGCCGACGCTTCCAGCACGGCACTGCCGTCGACCACTTTAACATGCATCACGCCTCCGGCATCCCCGGAGAGATCAAACTGGAAAACGGCGTTGACTCCTTTCATTTTCTCGGCGTCAACATTCTCCATTTTGCTCTGCAACTGGGCCACCAGGTCCTGAAAAGACATTGTCCGGCCTCCTTTGGAATTTGCTGGCATTAGCAATGGTTTACCGCCCCTGGTCTATAGCGTCTACACCCCTCCTTTCGGCAGAAGAAATGCTTAACCAGGTTAATATTTAGCGGTGTTAAGTTTTATTATAAAACATGTTATCTGCTTTGTCATTCTTTTTTATAAATTTTCTTTTCCCTAAAAATATAGAATGGGGAGTATAAAGGGCGGGCTTTTCGATCAAGCTAGCCTTAGTGAAAGAACTTCGTGGAATTTGGAAAGGATTTTGCCGGACAGGGTAGAATTATTATTCCGTCGGAGGATCTGGATTATGAAATCAGAGCCGTGGCACCGGCCCCGGCCGGTTTTACAATCTTTCTTCACCGGGACTCACAATTTTACCAGGAGCGTGCGTCTTCTGCTCTCCTTCTGCCGGCGTTTCCCCCTAACGGTTTACAGCGCCGCCGTCTTTATCCTTACTGCCGCTTTGTACCTCTGGGGCGGCAGCACGGTGACTATTTGCGTGGACGGGAACCCGGTCCAGACCTTGCACACCTTTGGGCGAACCGTTGAAGAGGCCCTGTCCGAAGCGGACCTGGAACTGCAGGCCCATGACCTGGTTTCTCCCGCCCCCGGCAGCCACCTGATGACGGGGATGACCATTAATATTGCGCGGGCTTTTCCGGTAACGGTGACCGCCGACAGTTCCGTCACCGAGATCTGGACCACTCCCGTTACCGTAGCGGAACTTTTGGAGCGTGAAGGCTTTCAGCTGGGCCCCTGGGATCGTACCGAGCCGGCGGAAGATACTTTTCTTACGGCCAGGGCGGAGATCAATCTTATTCGCGTAGAAAAGGTTTACTCAACCCGGAAGAGCGTTATTCCGTATGGTGAAATCCAGCGGGGAAATGCGGCACTGGACCGGGGCATGTCCAGGGTCATCAGCGGCGGGGCCAACGGATTGCTGGAGGAGCTGGTAGAGATAACCTATGAGAACGGGGTGGAAGTCGCCCGGAAAGTCGTGCAGAGGACGGTGCTGCAGGAACCCCAGCACCGCATCGTGGAGCGGGGCGAGAATACCACCTTGGAACGGGGCGGCCGGGTCTTGAAGTTTCAACGCGCCCTGTATGTAACGGCCACGGCCTACTGCCCGGGAACCCCCGGTTCGGGCTGTCCCGTCGATAAACGGGGCTGCTCCGCCTGCACGGGAGCCAACCCCAGCGGCCGAACCCGGACGGGAGTGCCGGCGGTGCAGGGACAGGGCACCCTTCAGTCTCCCCGCATCGTGGCCGTGGATCCGCGGGTTATTCCCCTGAAAAGCATGCTTTATATCGAAGGGTTCGGCTTTGCCCGGGCGGAAGATACCGGGGGCGCCATCAAGGGGAACCGGATTGACATACTATTTGACAAGCACGCCGACGTGGTCGGGTTTGGAGTAAAGCGGGGCATAAAGGTTTACATCTTAACAGGCTATTAAGGGGCCTGCGCAACGGGAGTGTTGCCGGTGAAGCTCCCCAATGTTACCTCCCCCCGGGAGGCGGCTTTGCTTTTGCAGCAGTACGGCTTGAGTCCCCGCCGAAGCAGGGGACAAAATTTTTTAGTGGATGCCAATGTGGCCCGGAAAATCGTTGCCGCCGCCGATACCGGACCCGGGGAGGGGGTGGTGGAAGTGGGCCCCGGGCTGGGTGCTTTAACCCTGATGCTGGCTTCCCGGCAGGCCCGGGTTGTCGCCGTGGAGCTGGACGAAGGCCTCTGCCGCCTGCTAAAGGACCTCCTGGCCGACTTTTCCGGGGTGCAGATCCTCTGCCGGGATGCCCTGGAGGTTGACTGGAAGGATCTGCGCCGGGATCCCTTCTTAAGCGGCTGCCGGCAAGTAAAACTGGTGGCCAACCTCCCTTACAACATCTCTTCCGTCTTTATGTACTCCCTGTACCGGGAGGGCTTCCCTTTTGACCGCGCCGTCTTGATGTTTCAGAAGGAGGTGGCCCGGCGCCTGGTAGCCCTTCCGGGAGAGAGCGGCTACGGGGGCCTCTCCGTGCTAACCCGCTACTACACCCGGGGAGAGCTTTTATTCCCAGTTTCCCGTAATGTCTTTTGGCCGCGCCCCCGGGTGGACTCGGCGGTGGTTTTGCTGGAACCGGCGCCGAAGCGCCTTTCTCCCGGGGAGGAGGCGCTGTTGTGGAAGCTGGTCAAGGAGCTTTTTCAACAGCGCCGGAAAACGGTAGCCAACGGCCTCATTCGATGGCTGGGCCGCCCCAGAGAGGAGGTGGAAAGCCTGCTGGGAGAGGCCCGCATAGATCCCCGGCGCCGCCCGGAATCCCTGTCCCTCGAGGAATTTGCATTGCTATCCCAATTGCTTTATAATTGTTCTGTAGGATCATAGAGACCCCACTATCTACAGAAAGGCCGAAGCTAGCGGTGACTTTTATCAGTCCGACCCATGGCGAGCTTCCCTTCCGGGCTGTTTTTGATGATTTGATCCATTACGTGAACCAAAGGCCGGGAGAGAAGCACAAATTAATCATCGGGACCGATTCTCATGCTTACCACAAAGAGGGGGTCGTCTTTGTTACGGCGATTATTGTCCATTGTGTAGGCAAGGGGGGTCGTTTTTACTACCGCAAGCAGAAGACGAGGTATATGGAGAGTTTCCGCCAGCGCATCTACTATGAAACTTTCCTTAGCCTGGAGATAGCCAGCCGTTTTACTGAAAAGCTGGCCCAAAACGGCTACCAGGATCTTAACGTGGAGATCCACCTGGATGTGGGGGAAAAGGGCGAGACCAGGGATATAATCAAAGAAGTGGTGGGCATGGTCATCGGCAGCGGGTATGACGCCCGGATAAAGCCCGAATCCTACGGTGCCACCAAGGTTGCGGACAAGTATACCCATTAGTCTCCATACTCCCTGGCTGAAGGATACCCATTAATCTCCATATTCTCCGGCGTCTCCCCCCCCTTGGCGCCCCGGCCGGGCTTCTCTCAAGCGAAGCAGGTGGGGGAGCCGCTTTCCTGTCAACGGCCAGTGAAAATGTCACCCTAAAAATGCTTGAAATGGACTGAGAAAATGTCACCCCTTTAGTTATGTTTTGAAGCGTATCTTCGGAGATATCGTTCTTT
>Ga0116168_1000143_pt1 | contig 74118 bp, 66 predicted proteins | sample AD_UKC129_MetaG_FD_89795 | JGI IMG/M metagenome (GOLD analysis project Ga0116168, IMG submission 89795) | Active sludge microbial communities of municipal wastewater-treating anaerobic digesters from Canada - AD_UKC129_MetaG | ecosystem: Engineered > Bioreactor > Anaerobic > Digestate | place... | reverse complement strand
TTATCACATGGCAAGTGATATACATTTAGAGCCCTGGTCTGAACATTTAGCATTACGGTATCGAATAGATGGGATGCTTCATCAAGTCGCACTCATCCCCCGAGAATATCAGTCTCGGATTATAGCACGAATAAAAATTTTATCCAATCTTGTTATTTACCGAAAGGATGTTCCTCAGGATGGTCGTATAGATTCAAATAAGACTACCTGTCAACGCCCTTTAAGGGTATCTATTGTTCCGACTATCAAAGGGGAAAAGGTTGTTATCCGCATTTTAGGAGAATCCCAGGATTTATTTCATCTTGATGTATTAGGTTTTCAACCTTATGTTGAGGAAAAACTTAAAGAATTAATTAAGAGAAATCAAGGAACGCTCTTACTCACAGGACCCAGTAGTAGTGGTAAGACCACGACTATCTATGCCATTATTCAGGAAATGATACAATCAAACCGTTCCTTGCCTAATATTGTTACCATAGAAGACCCTGTGGAGTATTCTATGGATAAAATTTCACAGATACAAATCAATCCTCATGTGGACTTCACATTTGCCAATGCTCTGCGTTCTATTTTACGGCAAGACCCGGAAGTAATTATGGTTGGAGAAATTCGCGATTATGAAACAGCCCACATTGCAATTCAGGCAGGACTTACAGGACATTTTGTGATTAGTACTATCCATAGCGGAACTGCAGCAGGTGTTTTTATTCGATTGCTGGATATGGGAATAGAACCTTATTTAGTGGCTTCTTCTGTAATCGCCACTTTAGCCCAACGGCTTATCCGTATTAATTGCCCGGATTGTATAGAAACTTATATACCTCATGTATCAACCTATTCGTTTTTTAACTTATCCGATAAAGAAGAGGTATTTTTTAAGAGCAAAGGTTGTTCTATGTGTCAGTATATTGGTTATAGAGGAAGGGCATGTATAGGTGAATTGCTACCTGTATCATCGGAAATAGAAGAATTGGTATTAAAACATCCTACCGCTTCACAATTGCATAACCTTGCAATTTCTCTGGGAATGGAAACGATGTCTGAAGATGGATTAAAAAAAGCACAAAAAGGGATTACAACCCTTGAAGAACTTATTCGCGTTTTGCCTTCAGGTTCTCATGTTTATTAAATTTCTATAAATTATTGGAGAAGAAATTATGTATCAAGGAGTAATCTTAGCCGCAGGACATGGAGCACGACTGGGTCCCTTCGGGGAACAAAATCCCAAACCGATTGTCCCTATTGCAAATAAACCTTTGATTGTTTACCAGATTGAAGCACTGAAATCTCTCGGTATTACAGATTTTATTATAGTCATTGGGCATTTAGGGTATCGAATTATACAAACATTAGGAGATGGAAGTAATTGGGGTGTTAATATTCGTTATGTAGAACAAGAAAAACGATTAGGATTGGCACATGCGGTAGGACAATTAGAACCTCATATCAAAGGACCTTTTTTTCTACTTTTAGGAGATATATTTTTCCATGCTCCTGATTTGAACCTCATGAGTGAAGTCATGTTACAAAATCAATGTGCCTGTGTATTAGCTACAAAGGAAGAAAACAATATTGAGAACATAAAGAAAAACTTCAGTGTTTATACTTCTAAGGACGGGTTTGTAACGAAAGTAATAGAAAAACCCAAATATCCCCAAACAAACTTAAAAGGATGCGGTATTTATTTATTTGATGAACGGATTTTTGAAGGTATTCGACGAACTCCTCGCACGGCATTAAGAGATGAATATGAACTGACCGATTCTATTCAGATTCTTATTGATTTTGGTTATCCTGTAAAAGCACTTTCGATTATTGAATGGGATGTAAATCTAACTTATATTAAAGACCTTATTACATGTTGTATTTACGAATTAGCAAGGCAGGGAAAAACATATATAACTGGGGATAATTGTAAATTAGGGCATAACTGTTCTCTGGATAACACTGTAATTGGGGATAATGTCACTATTGGAGATAACTGCACATTAAAGAAATGTGTGGTTTTAAATAATGCTTCTATTCCTGCAAACACACACCTTGAAAATTGCGTAATATCCCCCGAAGGTATTTTAGAATAAAAGTCTATTATTTTTGATGCTCATTTAGAGTTCCTGTTTCGGGATTATAATCCCATTCGCGGTCTTCGTAGGGATGTTGGGGGAGGAAAGTCATAACATTTTTATTTAATAATTCTTGAAGATTAGGAGGATAGGCCCCAAATCTTTCATAATACAGTTTTATTCCATTTTCCAATAAATGTTTGTTCCGTTCCAATTGTTCATCTAAAATTGTTGTATTCTCTACCTTACCTGATTTTGATATAAAAAACCTTCCACCTAACGGGTCGCGAATGGAATCCGTAGATAATCCTATTTCTTCCAATTTCTCTGGCAATTTATTATTTGTTTCTCTATATTTTTGTACTCGCGATGTTAACTCACGACAAATTTGTTTAATCTCCACCATTAGCAATTTTCTCTCGGCTAAATCGCGTAATAACTTATCCTCACTCTTTAATAAGTTTGACCACATGTCCCTTTCAATTTCTATCAAATCATGCTCGTAATTTAATTTTTCTGCCAAATCTACTATAAATTGCGGGGCTTTCCCCGTCGCGGAACTCATAGCAAGATACATTCCGGCAAGTTTTTTTGAATTAGGTTCATTGGCTCTATTCAGGAGATATATCATACCTGCCTCATAAGGTAAGTCCCATGTCTCTGGACGATAGTAAATTCCCCGATGGAGTAATTTCAGGGCGGCATCTGAATCTGCTCGTAAAGAGGATAAAAAGACACTACCAAAACGATATACTTCTCTAAAATAAGGGTCTAATTGAACAACCGCATTTAACATTTTTTCTAACCACTCAAAAGAAAAATCCCCATGAATTTCAGCACCTACATATAACAAACAATGTATCCATAAAAAATCCGCAATTACTGTATCTAATCCAGCGGTAAAATACCTTAATAACTTTTCATTGGGCAAATATAACAACTCTTTACTTTGAACTTTTGAAAATGATGCGATTCGATACTGGACACAAATAATTAATACCAGCAATGTAATAATAAGAAATAAATGGAATACTTTATTTCTAACGAAATAAGTTTTAAACATCTTTCCTCTGAAACATTAAGACCGCAAAATAAATAAAAAACATCGAATATAAGATTGCATATATAATTATATAAATCACATACACATAGGACACAGGAACCCCATTAACAACTTCAGAACGGATGTCAAAATTAGAAAAATTAGGCAATATGTAATATAGTGCTTGTAAAACGGGTTTACTCCATGTCCCTTCGAAATTCGGTGGAAGGTCAATTAACACTCCTGTTGAATGCCCAAATACATAAAAACAAAATACAATAATTGCTCCTAAAATAGGAGAACTTAAAGTAGAAAAGAGAACAGCAAGGGCTGTTACTAATAATAATTTCATAAAGATAAGGAACGAAGCGATAAAATACCAATGATTAATATCTCCGCCTAAAACAACAATATATATCGCAGATATAATACTCATCAAGACAACCACCCCGAAAATTAAAAGGGACAAACCTAAATATTTCCCGATAACAAACTCATAACGATGTAAAGGTTGGGCAATGATTGTATAAATCGTCCGTTTGTCAATTTCTTTATAAACAAGATTTGTTCCCACAAAAATAGCAATTAAAGCCCCAAAAACAGACATTCCCGCTAAGGATAAGTCTTTAATAATCTTTATATCCTGTCCAATACTTATCCATCCCACTGCTTTTGAGCCAATAATAACCACCCCTGCAAAAAGTAACAAAACATACAAAACTTTATCGCGAACAGATTCGCGGAAAGTATTTTGGGCTACTGCTAAAATTCTCATTTTTTTTATTCCTCAACTCGGGAATAGTAAATATCATTTTTCCTTATTTGACTATCTTCAACGATTTGCATTCTTATAAAGTAGTCTTCTAATGTTTCTCTTTGAGGGCTACATTCTATAATAACAGCACCTTTTTGTAGGCATTCGGTTATTACTTGATTGGCAATAGAAATATTTTCAAATCGGAATTGGAAATAGTCTTCCCATGTTCGGATTAATGTACCTTTTTTTTGCAATGGAGGTATTAGAGCCGTGTCTAAATTTTTGAATATTACTTCAACCTGTCGAATATCTTGTTGTAGAACTTCTCGAACATGCCCAATAGCAACCAATTTACCCTTTGATAATACACCTACTCTATCACACAATTGTTCTACATCACTTAAAACATGGGAACTAAAGAATATAGTCTTTCCCATCTCTTTTTGTTGTTGAATAAGTTCGCGGATATGTTTCCTTCCCACAGGGTCTAATCCACTCATAGGCTCATCTAAAATCAAAAAATCCGGATTTCCTACTAATGCTATAGCAAAACCTATTTTTTGTCTCATCCCTTTGGAAAAATTTTTCAATCTGATATCTGCAATTGGTTTTAAATCAAGAAGTTCAGAAAGTCTTAACCATTCTTGTTGTCTTTCTTTTGAATCTATGCCTTTTAATCTACAATAGAACTCGATAGTTTCCCTCGGTGTAAGATATTCATAAAAGTAAGGTTGTTCAGGAAGGTATCCAAGATTTTTTCTTGAATTGGGGTCTATAGTTTCTATACCGTTAATATATACCTTTCCGGAAGTAGGTATTAATAATCCACAAATCATCTTGATTGTTGTCGTTTTACCAGCACCGTTCCTCCCGAGAAAGCCAAAAACCTCCCCTTTATTTATTTCAAAAGAAAGGTCATTTACAGCGTAATATTCTTTTGAAGAAAATCCTGAGTATTTTTTTGTTAAATGAACCGTTTTTAGGATTGCAATTGTGTTCATACAATTGTTTTATTTTATCTATAAGTCTTTTTCTTCTGTTTTTGATGATTTCTTTTCTGAGCGAACAAACCAGTATGCAACAGCAACTGCAATTACTAATGCTCCTAATGCAAGAACATTAAAGGCTTCTACTTTATTAAAATCCATAATAATTACTTTCCTGCTAACAGCAATAAGTGCAGTAGCCACAACAACTCGGACATGAATTACATCTTCGCGGAGATAAATTATTATATTTTCATAAATCTCAATGGCTATCAAAACTCCTAAAAATGCACCAAAAATATCCACCAGGTCGTCTACCGTGAGGAAGAATTTAGGAACATTCCATATTTTAGACAACACAACACTAACAATATCCAGAGCAGAATAGGCAATAACAAAAACCATTATAATAGTCAGGAACCGAACTACCCAGCGGATACATTCCTGAGAAAATGCCATTACCTTTTGGTCAATATTATTCTCTTTCATTCTTATATATCCATTCTAACTACGATAATATACTTTTATCGTCTTGATTTCAAATGGAGTAATTGAAATTTTAACATTATTATTTGATACATCTAAAGAAACGGTATTTTCTTCTAATAGATTACACTCGTAGGCTTTCTTAATTCGGAATGGGAATGAAAGATTGACAAAACCTCTTGTTTTTCCTGCTTCATAAAGACGGATTATGATAGATTCATCTAATTCGCATTTCTTTACAGTCTCAATAATAACATTGGTATTATCAATCCAACATAAAGATATGCTTTCTTGTGTTGTTTCCTCTTTTTTATGGTGAGCATAAACATCTATAGGCACATTTAATTCATAAGCGGAACGGACAACAGATTTAACATTAAAATCTCCCCTATGAGGTAAAATAGCGTAGGTAAATATATGTTTTCCCTGGTCTGCTTCCATATCGGGAGCCATAGGAGAACGAAGGAGTGTTAGTGATATACGGCCTTTATATGCATCGTGTCCATATTTACAATCATTAATCAAAGCAACACCATAATCTGCTTCCGAAACATCTACCCATTTATGGGCACAAACTTCAAATTTTGCTCTATCCCATGAGGTATTTTGGTGTAAAGGTCGAACTATATGACCGAACTGTATTTCATTTTTAAATTCCTCCGCCAGAATATTAAAATAGAACCCCGTTTTTAATAATGTATGCTTCTCATGCCAATCTACTTCTGTTTTGAAATCTATCCGTCGATTTTTCGAATAGAAGACAATATCCTGAACAAGATTTGACCTCTTCCCTATCTTATATTCCCTACGAATTACATGCATAATAGACCCATCTTCAATTACTTTTGATGAAACGAGATTTTCTTCATATTGTATTTTATCTCTGTAATCCGAATTAATATCCCATGCATCCCAGCAAACAGGAATATCTTCCGCTGTATAAAGAGAATTTAAGGAATATCCTTCTTTTACAACCTCTCGATGTGCTTCTTTGTCCCATAGGCTAATAATTCTACCAGATTTATCAAACTTTACTTTATAAAAAGGTGTTTCTAATGTGTCATTGATATTGACAAAGGGACTTGGATTGATAGTTTCTATTTTTCTTAATGCAATGGGGATAATACTCATCGGTGGTAATGATACAGAAACATACAGTCCTTGCTGAGTTTGTTGGGTTTCCAGATTGTTGCCATTCACATCAATAGCAGCACTATATTCCTTATTGGGTATAAAAACGGTGTCATTTCTTTCCCATGGCAAAGAATTACAGATTAAATATCCGTTATTATTCGGGTCAGAATGAATTTTTGTTCCTAAAAATTCTATAGTTTTTTCTTGAATATCTTTTAATTCCTTTTCTATCTCCTCAAACTCTTTCTCCGCATCTTGATAAACTTCATGGATTGAACTACCGGGCAGTATATCGTGAAATTGATTTGTCAACAATTTTCTCCATAAAGTTTCTAATTTTTGCGATGGATATTCGTTCCCATAAATAAATGCCAAAGAAGCCCAAATCTCAACACTCCGCAGTAGCAATTCTAATTTTCGCATGTATTTCTTTGTTTTTGCCTGTGTTGTATATGTGCCTCGATGAAGTTCAAGATAGAGTTCCCCTACCCAACAAGGAATTTCATCTTTAATATCTTCTCGAAGTTTAGATAAAAATTCGGAAACATTTACAAAATCAACTTTGGGACATCCCTCCAAATCTTTCAACCGTCTGGCTATTTCAATCATTTCTAAAGTAGTCCCACCTCCTCCATCACCATATCCTATCGAACATAAAACGGCGTTCTGGATTTCTTTGTGTTGAACATAATTCCATGTTTCTTTAATAACAATAGGATTGGGAAAAGCATTGTAGCCATTGGTTCGGGTTGTTAAAAAATGTGTAAAAATACGAGAGCCATCTATTCCCTGCCACCAAAAAGTATCGTAGGGAAAGCGATTTGTATCATTCCAGTTTATTTTGCTCGTAACAAAGTTCTTTATATTGCATTTATTTAAGATTTGAGGTAAAGCAGAAGAATAACCAAAAACATCGGGTAACCATAATGTATCTGGAACATATCCAAAATATTTTTTTACTGCTTTTATTCCTTCCAAAAATTGTCGCACCAGGGACTCTCCCCCTGAAATATTGCAATCCGCTTCAACCCACATTCCGCCATTAGGTTCCCATCGTCCCTCTTTTACCCTTTTTACTATTTTTCCTAAAAGTTCTGGATAATTTTCTTCTATCATCCGATACAAAACAGGTTGTGACTGTATGAAACGGAATTCGGGATAGGTCTCCATCAGTAATAACATACTTGAAAAGGTGCGAGCGGCTTTCCGAATTGTCTCTTTAACAGGCCAGAGCCATCCAATATCAATATGAGCGTGTCCAACAATACCTATAAAAGGTGTTGTAGTACCATTATGACATTTCATTAAAGAGTTTATTACTTTTTGAGCAATCTTTACCGCAGTTTCTAACTCTTCCTCTGTCACCCAATGCATCGGAATACAGTCTAATGCTTCATTTAACCCTTTTAATATCCTGGCTCGTCTTAGAGAGTTTTTATCCAGGATTTTAGATGTTTGGAGTAAAGCAAGAGCATCGAAATATAACTGCGTTATATGAACTCTTTCATACAATAATTCACTTGATTCTAATTCAAGAGGTGGCTCACTTTCAGGTGCCTCTCCCACCGAATGTAAAGTCCTTACTCTAATATCATAACCTTCTACGCCGGGAAATGGGTGTCCACAATATGCCTCTACATAAATATTATATTGTTCCCCACCTTTGGAATAAGGATTTAGTAATACTGCTGGATGTTTTATATCCATTCCAGCATAAGGCTTGCCATTCACAAACAGTAATTTTTCTGCGACACTATCATGCCTGTAATATATCCGATAACCTTTATATTGTTTAGGTATTTCTATTTGCCCACGAAACCAAACAGTTTCCCAATGACTACCCCATTTAGAACCAATAGGGGCAGGGTTATATTCAAGATGTTCCGGAGGAGTTCTAAAATGCTCCTTTGTTACCGCCATTTCTAAATCAACATCACCTATTTTTCCATAACGCCATTTATTAATAACTTCAAGACGGTGTTCCAATTTGTGTTCTACTTCTAACGGAAGCATTTCTTTTCCCTTTCTTTACTTTAATTATTTTAAAAAAATCCTACTTTCTGGATAATGTATATAACCATTATTTTTTCGATAAACTACCTTTGGTAAGTCCCCATATACTCGGATGTGGAAAGTATATGCCCTTCCATTGCTTTTAACAATTCTGACTTCTTTATACCTGCAGACAAATCCAATACTATATCCAGAGCATATAATTTAAAATAATACCTATGAGGCTTACCTGGAGGAGGAGCAGGACCGTTATATCCAATCTTTCGGAAATCGTTCATACCCTGTTTAGCACCGTTAGAGAGTGTATTTTGTTTGGGAACTCCCTCGGGGAGACCCTTTTCCGAAGAAGGAATGTTAAAAATAACCCAATGAACCCATGTTCCTACAGGGGCATCCGGGTCGTCTGAAATTAGTGCCAATGACTTCGTTCCTTCTGGGACACCATCCCAACTTAACGGTGGAGAAACATCAACACCATCTCCCGTATATTTTTTGGGAATAGTAGAACCCATCTTAAATGCTGAACTGGTAATAGTTAAACGAGAAGATGACATATCCGCAATTCCTATGTTTTTAGTATCTTCACTCCATAAATATAAAGTCAATAAAGATATTAAAGTAAAAACAAGAAAAAATTGTTTTTTCATATTATTAAAACCTATTCTTTAAATAAATTATAAATCAGTTGTTGGATAAAAGTAAATATACCCTGTAATTATTAATCCAACAATTTTTTATTTTTTAATACGAATTACTTCTCCCACCTGAAGGACTTTCTTCTCATCAAAATTATTAATTTCTTTAAGTTCCTTTAAAGAAATTCCTAACTTTTTAGAAATTGTATATAAAGAGTCTCCTTTTTGGACGGTGTAGGTATCTATTTTAGATTGCTTTTTATCTTGCTGTGGTATAACTTGTGGCTTGGCTGTAGCAGTTACTTCAGATACTTGAACTCTATCTTTGTTATCTATTTTTTCGCCCTGTTTTACTACCGCTCGTATTTTTATTTCCTGACCAATTTTCAATTGTTTTGAGGTATCTAAATTGTTCCATTGAGTTAATTCGTTCACAGAAATGTTATTTTTCCTTGCTATTGACCATAAATTATCTCCGGGTTGCACACGATATAAGACAAAATCTGTGGGAACAATATTTTCTTTTACAGATGTTTTTTCTTTTGATATTTGCGAGGTATTGCTTTTATTATTCGTTATCTCCCGAGACAAGATAATTTTTTGTCCAATTTGTAAATTAGAATTTTCATTCAGGTTATTTAACTCCATAATATTTTTTATGCTTGTATTGTTTTCTCTTGCAATCTTAGAGAGAGTATCCCCCTGTTTTACAAGGTATACATTTCCCTGAGATTTTTCCTCTTTGGGTTGGGTATTCTCTTTTATCTCAGGGTCATATAAATATATTTTTTGTCCTATTTTAAGCGTGGAATTATCATCCAATTTATTCCATTGTTTTAATTTACCTATATCAATCTTATAAAGAGAAGCAATTTTCCCAAGTGTATCTCCTTTCTGAATTTCGTGCACTTTATTTTCATTGTTTATTTCGGTATTTTTATTATCTTTTGGAATATCCGTAGAAACTGTTATTGGTCTTGTGTCTTGTGTTTTCTTGATTGTTTCTTTCCCGACAACCAGCCTTTGACCTATATGCAATATTGATTTCGCTGAAAGATTGTTCATCTGCATAATCTTTTCAGGTTCCGTAGAATATGTTTTAGATATTGAATTAATAGTATCTCCTGCTTTAACTACATGATAAATATCTCTTGTTTGCTGTTTCTCTTCTTCATGGGGAATAGATTGGGATACCTCAACATTTTGAGAGGGAAGTGGCTTTATGGATATTCTATCCCCCACTTTCAATCTCTGGTCACTTTTCATATTATTCCATACTGCTAAATTTTCTACTTCAATGTTATATTTCTTCGCTATAGAAAATAAGGTCTCCCCTTTTTGAACAAGATGGTAATCTTTGGTTTCTTGTTCAAGTTCTTTTTTAGCTTCTTTATCTTCACTTTTAGCAAAACTAAAACGCCCTTTCTTTGAGAGAGGAACTTGTATTTCCATTCCTGCCTTTACAGATTTCACGCTATTGAAATCATTGATTTTCAGCAATTCATTAACGGAAATGTCATATTTTTGTGCAATATGATAAGCAGTTTCACCTTTCTTAACTTTATATGTGATTACTTCGGCTTGCTTAATAGATGGATTATTTAGCATTGCCAATAATTTTGAGCCATCTCCTGCAGGTATCATTAATTTACATCCTGTAGGTGGAGTGGTTCCTCGAATTAAAAATGGGTTCCAGGAAGAAAGTGTTCCCGCTGTATAACCCATGGCTCTATCTAATGCATCCAGTGCATACATCCCGCTAACTTCAACTTCATCCCATTTAATGGGTTGATAAGGGGAAGGTGAAAAACCGTAAGGAACTGGGTCGTTACAAATGAGTATATAAGCAAGAAACCGCGGGAGATATTTTTTTGTTTCATCTCTAATTTCATAAGAGGCGGGAGGTGTTTCGATAAGTGTCCAAAAGTTCCTATTTCTCCCATTGGCTTCAATTTTACGCATTAATGCCCCTTCTCCCATATTATAAGCACTTATAGCCAGATTCCAATCCCCTTTAAAAAAGTTGTGAAGATTGGTTAAATATTCAATAGCATGAGATGTTGCAATGACCCAATTATATCTTTCATCTATATATGAGTCAATTCTCATATTGTAGTGTTCGCCTGTTGAACGAATAAATTGCCACATACCCGCAGCACCTGCAGAAGAGTATGCTTTTAGTTTATACATACTTTCTACCATCGCCAACCAACATAATTCCTGAGGTAAGCCTGCCTTTTTTAGAGATTCCCTTATATAAGGGACATAATAACCACTTCGGTCCAAGCCTTCCTGAAAACGGTCTGGATACCTCGTTTGAGCGTCTTCAATTTCATATAAAACTCTTTCTGGGACAGGAAAAGGAATATCAATAGAACTATAAGGTGGAGAACCTTTCAGTCCTTCTATTATCTTATATGTATTCATAGACTGAAGGTTTATTTTCTTTTCTGATTCCGGAAGCATGTCCCTTTCCCATGATTCTAAATCACGAAAAATACAGGGGACGATTCCGACACTTATTAATGTCCTACGGGCAGTTAAATATTTTTCCTGAGCAGTCTTTTTATCATTTTTCTGAAGTGCATTTTGGGCTTCTTCAAAATAGGCATTGGCTATTCGAATAGATTGAACTGGTGATGCTGTTGCCACAGGAGGTAATTCTTGAGATGGGATTTCTGGAGGGGGTACAGGTCTAAAATGGATAGGTTTTAATCTATGTTCTTTTGCACATCCTGATAATAAACTTATAACTACAGAGACACAAATCAAACCCAAATAAGAAATCGAATAATATAATTTTTTTCTATTCATAAATTCATAAGCCTGAATTATAAATTTGATTTTTATTTGTATATAACTATAACACAACTAATAGGGTGAGAAAAAATGATAATACAATTAGTAGTTGCTTTTTTGTTAAAGATTTAGACTTGTTTCCACAATTTTCTTAAGGTCTTCAAATTGAAATGGCTTTTCCAGACAAAGGCTTCTTACTTTTTGTAGGAATTTTTGTGTGGATAGGTTCATGCTGTCAGCAGTTATCAATATCACTTTATTAGGAGGATATTTTCTTTCTTCTATTATGTAATTATATAACTGATAACCTGTTATGGAACCCGGAAGTTGAATATCAAGGATAATTGAATCATAATTTTGCTGTTTTAATTTTATAATTGCTTCATCTGTAGAATAAGCACTGGTAATATCCATACCCGACTTTTTCAGAGAGATTATAATAAGTTGGTGCAAATCTTTATCATCTTCTACAATAAGTAATTGATATTTCTTGAGTTGTGGAAAAATTTCTTGTGTGTAATTTTCATCCATATTTTCTTGATATAGAGGAATAGTTAAAACAAATTCTGCTCCTCCTAAAACCCCTTCTTTAACTTGAATTGTTCCTCCAATTGATTCAATTACTGCTTTTGCAAGTGTTAGCCCTAAACCTAATGTCTTCGAATTGTCATCTGTAGTAAAAAAAGGTTCAAATATTTTTCTTTTGATTTCCTCTGGAATACCCGGGCCATCATCCATTATAGAAATAACAACATTGTTTTCTTTCACGCTCATATCAACGATAACTTCATTTTCTGCATATTTAACAGCATTATTTATAATGGATATAAGAGACTGAGCAAATTGCCGTGGAATACAAGAGATATATACTGCAGGACCTGGAAAACGAAATGCTACATTTTTTGGACATTTTGCAGAATAAACAGGAAGGACGATAGAACGAATCAAAGCATTTACTTCAACTTTTATAACTCCTTCATTGGAAATTCCTTTATATTCATAAATTTGATTTATAATGGAACGGCACTTTTCACAGTTTTTCTGAAGTTTTTCAACAACACTTTTTAGTAGAGGTTCATGGATACTACTGGCAAGGATTTCTATAGCACCAGACATAACAGTTAAAGGATTTTTTAAATGTCGTGCCAATGTTATTGATAATTGAGAGGCTATGGAATCCTGTTGAGAAAGCATTAAATATTTTTCTACATTCTTCTCCATTCGTCTTTGTTCTGTTATATTGTTAATAGTACTTAAAATGGCTTTTACTTTTTTTTGTTCATCGAAAAGTGGTGCAATAACAATTACCAACCAAACAGTACCTGATGGAGTATCTAAATTTATTTCTTCTACAAAGGTTTTCCCTTCTTTTAGTGCTTTTTCACATATACACTCTCTCAGATTTTTCTTCTTTTTCATTAAATAACAACAAAACCGTTCGTTCATATCAATTTGTTTTACAGGTTCAGGAAGGTCATCCCAGTTTATAGAATATAATACCTTCTTTTGGGAGTCAATGATTTGACTTACTAAAGGAATATAAGGCAGTAAGTATTCACCGAGATATTTCAAAATGTCAGACATAGAAAAACGAGCAGAAAATTCGGGTTCTATAAGTAGCACTAATTCTCTTTTTTGTTGTTCTTCATCAAAAATAAAATTGGCTGAAAAATTAGCTGGGATTATCGTTTCCTCATCACTTTTTATTCCCCCTTTAAAAATAAAAGGTCCGACAAGACTTCTATGTTTCAATATCCGTTTTATTTCCTTTCTCGCTTTCTCATCACAGAATAAAAAAAAGGATTTATTTACTAACTCTTCCTCATATTCTTTGACTATTTTAGGGAAGTATTTGTTTGTTTCAAATATATTTGCATCCATATCCAGAATAACTAATGGCTTATCACAACAATCCATTAACAAATTCATTTTTCTTCGTATCAAGGAATTTGAAGAATCGTCCATAATCAGACCTTGTGTTTACTACTTGATTGACTTATGTAGAAACATAAATATCTCATTGATTTTAACTACATTTGCCTATTCCAAATTTGAAAATACTCACCTATTTTACAACCAATATTAGAGGACCTAATTTGCTTTTAAATTACCTTCTATCATATTAGCACTATTGGGATTAGAAATCAACATTGCATTATTTTCGAAGGGTAGATGGAGAAGAAATAAAGGGGTATTTTTTAAAGTAGGCACATAAGTATCTGTTTCCCATTTTTTTAATCCCAATCGCACTTGTTTTCCTGCAACTCCGTCTACAGGCAAACCCATTTCTCTCTGTAAATTCTTTACTGCTTTTTGTGTTTCCTCATCAAATTTATTTGTGTTATTGTTTTTGGATAACCATCCCCCTCTTTGTAGAAGTGTTTTTATCTGGGCAACAGAATCACCGGAAGAACCTATTGATAAAGATTTAACTTTAGAGTCATCTTTCCATGGGATAACGGAAAGGTTTGTAAAAATGGCACGGAATTGGTCTTTGGAAACTTCTACTAATTTCTGTGAACCCAAAAATAAAACAACTTTATCTCCTTTTTCTTGAACAAGAGAACCCCAAAATTCTTTTTCATTCTGTTTCATATACACCATTGAAGGTAAGCCAATGGTCAAAATTTGAGAGACAGTTGTTTGTAACACTTCTGCAGATAAACCATTTTCATTAAAAAAGCGAACCAATCCCTGCGGGGAATTATCATCGGGTTGACTTTTCACTTGAGCCATATTCCACATTCTTAATAAAAGTAAGGCACCTTCTACACGACTCTTTTCTGCATCTACATTTAGTTCTTCTATCATTTGAACTGTATCATCTGTTTTTTGTGGCATTTCCTCAAAAAAGCGTTTCCACAAACCCTCAATTAATTTTGCAGAAAATTCTGGACTAATATCGTCGCCCGTTTTTTTACTAACTGCTTCAACTTGTGATGTAGAATTTGGGGTTGTATCAGAATTTGGTGTATGTGGAGAGAAAATATTATTAAAATTCCTTAATTCCTGAGCCATTTCATTTATAGGGATATACCAGATACGAAAAGCAATCAGAATTAAAGCAATTCCGACAATTAAAGACGGGCTTGGGATAAATTTTTTCCAGTCTCTTTTTTTCGTAGGTGTGCGTTGAGGATTTTCCAATTGTCCATGAAGTTCTTTTAATGCCTGCTTGACGATATCATGGTCTATTACTTTCTTTTCACGGGTATAACCCACCAGCAAAGACCTATCACAGATAGAATTTATAAGACGGGGAATTCCTTTACTATGTTTATAAATCAGTTTATAGGCTTTGGGAGAAAATTGGATTCTCTTTTTTCCGCCTGCAATATGAATTCTATAAGCAATGTATTGGCGTGTCTCTTGTTCATCCAGAGCATTCAGATGATAACGGGCTGTTATTCGTTGATTTAACTGTCTTAATTCATGAAGTTTAAGACGGTCTAACAATTCGGGCTGTCCAATAAGAACAATTTGCAATAATTTTTCCTTTTCTGTTTCTAAATTGGACAATAATCGGATTTGTTCTAAAACAGGCGGTGTAAGGTTTTGTGCTTCATCAATAACCAAAACACAATTTTTCTGTTGCCGCGATTTGGATAAAAGAAATTCATTTAACTGGTCTGTTAAATCAAGTAGTGTTTCTGCCTTTGTTTGAACTCCAAATTCGGTAAGAATTCTTTTTAACAATTCCACAGGATTCAGACAGGGATTAAAAATAAAAGCAAGTTCTGTATCGGGGTCGAGTTGAGATAAAAGGGCACGGCAAATAGTAGTCTTGCCAGTCCCAATCTCCCCTGTTACCATAATAAAACCCATTCTGTTTTTTATTCCAAACAAAAGATGGGCAAAAGCCTCTTTGTGTTTCTCACTCAAAAAGAGGTATTTAGGGTCAGGAGTAAGACTAAATAGTTTTTCTTTTAATCCGTAAAAAGATTCATACATATTAAATATAACGATTGCTTTTCCTGTAAATATTTATTTCTTTATATTTTACCGATTTTTAATACCAAATAGAAAACGACTATTATATTTGATTATTAAATTGATATAATATAATACAGTTTATATTGTAGTTTTCTCTTAGTCTATGGGACAAAAGAGAATCCTTTAATTTAATTTAACTTATAACTATTTTGGAGGTTATATCTATGAAAGATAGCCAGTTAACTCGTCGTGCGTTTCTTGCTGTTAGCACAACATTTGCTGTGGCTGGAACAGCCTTTGCAAAAAAACAAAAAATAAACACTGCCAGTGTCGTTCCAAGAAAAGTTTCCCCGAATGAGAAACTTAATATCGCAGGAATCGGAGTAGGAGGACAGGGAAAAGGTGACATTATGAATTGCAAGAGTGAAAACATTATTGCTCTTTGTGATGTAGACGATAAGAGAGCAGAGGAAACCTTTTATCTACTCCCGAATGCTAAAAGATACAAAGATTATCGGAAAATGTTGGAAGAGATGGATAAAGAAATAGACGCTGTCATAATTTCTACTCCCGACCATATACATGCCCCGGCAGCATATATGGCTATGATGATGGGTAAACATGTCCGCGTGCAAAAGCCATTGACCCATACTATTGCTGAAGCCCGTTTATTAACTAAAATTGCGAAAGAAACAGGCGTAATTACACAGATGGGAAATCAGGGACATGCTGGCGATGGCGTTCGTGAGTTATGTGAAATGATTTGGGCTGGTGCTATAGGTGATGTGAAAGAAGCCCATATATGGACAAATCGTCCTATCTGGCCTCAAGGTATTGAAAAGCCCTTACCTAAACGAGATATCCCTCCTACGATTGACTGGAATTTGTGGATAGGTCCGGCTCCCATGAGAGATTATAATCCGGGTTATGCTCCGTTCAAATGGAGAGGTTGGTGGGATTTCGGATGTGGTGCTATTGGAGACATGGCTTGCCATATTATGGACCCCGCATTCTGGGCACTGAAATTATATGAAGCACCTAAATATACTGTAGAAGTTCTGCAACAGGAAGGAATGAATAAACAAACAGCACCGAAGAAATCCATTATAAAATACCAATTCCCTGCTCGTGGAAATATGCCTCCTGTAGATGTATACTGGTATGATGGTGGTCTTTTACCCAAACGACCTGAAGGTATACCGGCAGATGAAAAATTAGGTGATGGTGATAATGGCTCCTTGTTTGTTGGGACAAACGGTTATCTTACTTCGGGTTGCTACGGAGGTGATTCCAGATTAGTTCCTGCGGAAAAGATGAAAGATTATAAGAAACCGGAACCTACTATTCCGCGAATCCCTGAAGAAAACCCATTTAAGAACTGGATAGAAAGTATCAAAACAAATCAGAAAGCATGTTCCGATTTTGAATATGCAGGACCTCTTACAGAAGTCGCTAATATTGGAAATGTAGCACTCTGGGCGGGTGAAAAAATTGAATTTGATGTTGCTTCCATGAAGATTACAAATGTTAAGAAAGCCAATAAGTACTTAACAAAAGAATATCGTAAAGGTTGGGAATTACCTTTATAAATCCCTTAGAAATTAATTTCTAATTTCATATCGCAAGTTAAAAGCCTTGTAAGTTCTATCTTACAAGGCTTTTCTATTTCATTCTCCAATTTCTCAATCGAATAGAATTTTATTTTTTTAGGCATTTTACCTTTTATAATGAAACATCCTATAACAGCGGCAATCTCATCTTCCCATATAAGGGTCGTGTAGTTATAGACAGGGATATTCCACAAGTTAAAACCATTAAGTTTTTGGGGATGACTTTTTTTTATTGTAGATAATACCCTATTCAAAACTTTTTTTTGATTTTCTAAAGGGGATTGTAATTTGTATAATGATTCATATACCGTCCATAGAGATAATAATACAGAAGGATGTTCATCTAAACAGTCCAATAACATTTTTTCATTTAAAAATTGTTTTATTTTTTCTGTTTTCCTTTTTGAGTTTTCTATGTCAATTCCTATTGGAGATACTGAATACAATGCAAACACCATCCATTTATCCGTGTGACTGATAGAAAGGTAAACCGTTTGTGCAGGAGAAGGAAAATATTTATTTATTAATATTTCTTCTTTTCTTTTTATGGAATTATAGTAATGTATATTTACGTTATTTGTGTGCATAATATATAGGAACAGAAATCTGCTTAATAATATCTCTTTTCTTCGTTTTTGTGATTGGCACATGGAAATATATTTAACAAATTCAGATGTGAAAATCTGGTTATTCTGAAAAAAAATAGATAAATCTTGTTCCGATAATATGTCCATAGGGATAAACAAAATGGAGATATTTTCATCCAATAATAAATAGGCCATAAGGGAAAATTTTATTTCTTTCTCTCGTATATGTGCAATGCTCTACCAGAAGGTAAAATGTATTGTTTATAAACATAGTTTTCTCGGAATTCTGCTTCAACAGCCATTTCGCGGTCACTGACAAATCGAGGTTCTTTATTCCCCGTAGCAGAACCGAACATAATATAATCGGGTTTTCTTGAAAGAACATATTTCCCATCCCCTTTTTCATGTCCAGCAAAACCTTTCCCTAATGTCTTTATTTCTCTATGTGCTATATGTTCATCATTAAGACCTAACATATCAATTGTCTTTAAACGGGAATAATAAGCAACACTTCCTGCTGTATTTGTAGCAAGCAGAGAATCCGGAGGAACATTATCTCTAAGCCATAAACCGACTTCCTTACCCCTCTCAGCAACCACATCAGCCACAATCCTTTCATAAAGGTAGGGGTCATTCTTTAATTGCCACAAATTGAAACATACAATAATAAGTACCAACAATAAACTACGGAGATATGACACACCAGGGAAGAATATGGAGTAAGCACTGACAGCGACAAATAATGGTGTTATAGGAGTAAAAAAACGATGTGCAGGCATACAATCTCCACCTACCGATATAACATAAAGCATATTCAACATGACTGCTAAACTCATCGAAAAAACGACATAACCTCTATTCCCTAATGTTTGTAGAGGAAATATTTGAAGCATGATAAATGGAGCCCAGATAAGAGAAGTGCCTTTCAGGAAATAGAAGGCATAGGTTAATCCTCTTTTAATTTGCTCTTTCGATGAACCTACTTTCACATAAAAGGTATTGGGTAGTAACCACCCATAATAGTTATAACGCCAGATAAAATATGGAACAAACAGAAGTGAAAAGCCTAATATAATAAATATAGGGTTTAGATATTGCCTTTCTTTCAGGGAATGGAGCAACGAACAAAAGACGAGAATGGGAAGAATTATGCCCGCATCGGGTCGAGACATCACAGCAAGAGCTATTACAACTCCCACTAAAAAATAGCCTGATAATGATACTGTATTTCGTGAAACAAAAGCACCGAATAATAGTACTGACAGGAAAATTAAAAACGCCGTCATGTTTGTTTCCATACCGCTCATAGTCCAGGAAGTAAAAGCACCCATAGAACCTAAAATTAGAACACCTGCAACAGAAACTAACCAATGGGTACCTTTAATAATTTTATGGACACGAGACATTAGGAATATAGTAATAAATGTAAAAAGGACACCGAGAATTTTTGAGGTTATAGGTAGGTCGAAACCTATTTTATGTAAGCCTGCTAATAATACAACCCATAAAAAACAGGTATAGCCCTCTACATATTCGCCTTCGTTGTAAACAATACCTTTTCCTTCTGAAAAATTTTCTGCATATCGAAACGCAATGTATGCATCATCTAATGTCCATGGCTGTAAATAATAGTTATACAAAGCCACTATTATTAATGAAACACCCAGAGATAAGAGGACAATTAGTTCAGCATATCGGGAAATATCAAAATTTTTTATCTTCTCTATTATCTTAATAAAAGGAAAACCTTTGTATAAATTCATAAATCAACCTCTGCGTAATTTTATTGTCCACCATATACTATACATAAAATAGTAAAGAACATATATTAGTGACAAATAAATATAAACATGATGATTAGGATAATTATAGAGAGATAATACGATAAGAAATGCCCAAATTGAAACTAAAATGAGATTTAATAAACGGTACTGAACGGCTCTGCTGGGATACAGGTAGCGAATGGGAACAAATACCAATATAGTTAAAGACAAAATTATTATAAAATTGATTTTTTCCGAAAAATCTAAAAGAAATATATAAAGTACGACAATGTTCCAATAAGAAGGAAACCCTTTGAACCAATGGTCTTCTGTTTTTGCGTCGGATTGGCAAAATTGATAAGCAGAAGAAAGGGTTATCAAAATTGAAGACAATAAATTTAATTTGTAAGGAACACTATGGGTCTCATATAAAAAACTGGCGGGAACTATCACATAGGTAAAATAATCAACTATATTATCTAACAAAGCACCATCAAAATTGGGCAAGATATCTTTTACTTTGAATGCACGAGCCAGTATACCATCTATAGAGTCTATAAAAACAGATACAGCCATCCATGTAAATGCTAATAGCCATTGGTGTCTGCCGATAGCAATAATCGCTAAAAAGCCAAAAACAGCACCCATCGCTGTAAATAAATGTATAGACCATGCCAAAGCATATTGAATGCAGGAATACTTTTTATCGTTCTTCATAGGTAAGCAATCTGTTTGTTCTTATGCCCTCAATCTTTTCTATTATCATGTAATAATTTTACCTTTTTGCGAAGGTAATAAAAAAGCAATAATTCGGTCAGTATAACAAAAATTACAAGAAATGTTATATATTTGTAAGATATTGTCACCCCATATTTATCTACTAAAAAACCGAAGACAAGACTTCCCACGACACCACCTAATCCTACGAGCCCTTCATTAATGGAAGCCCTTCCATGTCGAAGAACAGGATTGTTGACACTATAATAGGTACTAGCAAAAAAGGTTAAACCATGGTTCGCACCGATTACGGCAAAAGATAAACATATTAAAAGGATACTTTTTGTTTCAGATAAAAGGAAAAATGTAATAGCACATATTCCTTGAGAAATAATAAGTAAAGAGATACGATGTTTCCAGAAATAGGTCCACGCAAACAGTAAAAAAACACCGGCTGTAGTAAAAGCCATCATTGCGGAAGGCCAGGAAAACTTTGTTGCCGGGTCTCCTGTTAGGACGGGACTAACTGTATCTTCAAATAAAAAGCGAAGTTCATTGTTTGAAACCAATTTTTTTAGATGTTCAGCATAAGTAGAACGAGGAATAATTGACATTAAGTTTGCGAGAAAAACCCCTATCCAAAAAGGATATAAAAATAAGTTGTTTGTTTCATCTTCATTGGGGTTATTTTCAGAATTCTTTATGGAGTTCTCTTCCAGATTATAATGACTGTTTTCGTTTTGTATAAATAAAAGAAAAATAAAAGACAAAATACTTATAAAAAATATTAGGATATAGGGCAATCTAAAATCAATATCATAAAGAGGCCCTGCAACTAACGGACTAATTGTAAAACCTAAACTCCAGGCAATATTGAAAAAGGCAAGATTTCGCTGTCTTTTGGCTTCATTAGTTTCTGTCCCTACCCATGCATAGAAAGCAGGCCAAGAAATTGCCATACCTATAAAGGCTATTGCAGATAGTAGATAAAAGGCATACTTATAAGGGAAGAAAGGATAGAAGGGATAGGAAAAGGTAAAAATAATAACTCCCCATCTTGCCCATGACAATATGTTTTTCGATTTTCCCACCACTCTTGACATTATAAGACAGGTAATTGTATAAGTTGCCATTTGTATAGCAAAGACATTTCCAGAAATAGCCGTATTACCATTAGGAATATGTTCAAGGATGAGGAAAGGCAGTGCTACAACACCTGCCATTATGGCAAAATCTACCCAAAAGCCAACCTGACATAGTAAAAAGAAAGACATAATTCTTTTATGGAACATACTACTCTATTTCTTTATGTTTCATGGGACATTATAGGATTAGGTAAATTAATGGATTATCGTTTATATGCAAGGAAAACTGCAAATTTTAAAAATTAGGAATTTATCCAATCGTTTTATGGAATCGGAATGAGGCAATGAAAAGGATAACGATACCCATAGCAGCGAGAATAGCACCGTTATGCCACAAGTCCCAGAAACCTGCATTACGAAGAATAATTCCGCGTAAAATTCGAATAAAATAAGTAGCAGGAACAATCTGTCCAAACCAATAAATAATTTTGGGCATGGTTTCTTGTGGGAACATAAAACCGGAAAGAAGGAAGGACGGTAATAATATAAGAAAGGAAATTTGTAATGCTTGAATTTGATTTTGAGCAAAAGTCGAAACTAATAGCCCCATACCTAATGTAGTGAAGAGAAATATACCTGCAAAGAAAGCAAGAAGGAAAATACTTCCTGCAATAGGAACTTGAAACAAAAATCGCATTAAAAACAAAACAGATGCTGTTTCACATATTCCTACTCCTAAGAAAGGAATCAATTTGCCCAACATTAGTCCAAAGCGTGATACAGGTGTAACGACTAATTGTTCTAATGTTCTTTGTTCCTTTTCTTTGACAATAGCAAAAGATGTTAGTAACATTATCACTACTTGAAGGATAACGCCACATAAACCCGGAATCATAAAATTTGCTGTTCGCATATCGGGATTGAATAATACACGAGGTCGCATATCAATAGGGAACTGAGGGGGCAAGGATTTTGTTTTGTTTAATACTTTTATTGAAGCCCTCAATCCGATGGCATTGCTCACATTTAAAGCCTGCATGGCTACTGTAGAATCACTGCCATCAATGAGAATTTGCACACTTACATGTTCATTTTTTAATACACGGTCTGTGTAGTAGGGAGGAATGTGAATTCCAACACGCACATCTCCCCTACGCATAGCCGTAGCCATTTCTTCTTCATTGTTGAAAATCTTAACAACATCAAAATAGCCTGAATTAACAAACTGGTCTACTAAATTTCTACTTTCTATTTTTTTATCTTGATTTAATAATCCTGTCCGAATATTTTTTATATCCAAATTGACCGCAAATCCGAAAATAATAAGTTCAATACTTGGAATAACTAACATTAAAAAAAGGCTTCGTGGGTCTCTAATAATATGCCGTGTTTCCTTATAAACAATTGCAAAAAGCCCTTGAAACATATACCTACTTTCCAAAAGAACGAGTTAAAGTTACAAAAACATCTTCAAGTGTCGGTGGCACTAATCGTAAACTCTGAATATGAAATCCTTTTTTCTGGATAGATTGCTGAAGTTCTTCTTCACTTCCTTGTTGAATGAGAATATGAATAACATCGGAAAACATAGTGGCATCCCTTACAAAAGGCATTTTTAACAACTCACGCATGGCTTCTGTAAGTCGGTCTATTCTAATCTCATAACGCATAAACCCCTCAGGCGTTACCTGGGGCATCTTTTTTAATTCTTCAGGAGAACCATAAGCGATAAGTTTTGAAAAATAGATATACCCCAGATGAGAACATCGTTCTGCTTCGTCCATATAATGAGTAGTAACAAAAAAAGTTGTTCCGCGTGCTGAAAGGTCGAATAAAAGATTCCATAGGTCACGACGGGCAACAGGGTCAATTCCTGCTGTAGGTTCATCTAAAAATAACAATTGAGGATTATGAACCAGTGAACAGGCAAGGGCAAGTCTTTGTTTCCACCCTCCAGATAAAGATCCCGATAATTGGTTTAGGTATGGTTTTATCTCTACAATATTAATTACTTCGTCAATTCGTTCTCTTCTTTGTTTTCGGGGGATACCATAAATTCTTGCATAGAAAGTAATATTTTCAAGAACAGTAAGGTCAGAGTATAAGCTAAATTGTTGTGACATATAACCTATAGACTTTTTTACCTCTTCACTTTCCGAAACCACATCAAATCCTAAAACCCTTGCTTCGCCGGAGGTAGGACGGAGAATTCCACATAACATGCGAATTAGCGTTGTTTTTCCAGAACCATTTGGACCTAAAAAACCAAATATATCTCTTTTGCGAACTGTTAAAGAAACATGATCTACAGCAGTGTAAGAACCAAATTTTCGGGATAATTCATTTACCTCAATTACTGCAGGATTAACCTGTTGAGAAATTGGGTTATTTTCTACCTCTGACAAATTTATACTCATTGTATCAACGAACTTTCACAGTAGCAGTCATTCCTGCACGAAGTTTACCACCGTATGAGTTTAACGACAATTTTACAGCAAACACCTGTTGTATTCTCTCTTCCTGTGTCTGCAAATTTCTTGGAGTAAATTCACCTTCGGAAGCAATGTAGATAATTTTCCCTGAAAATGTTTCATTCTTGTGAGCATCTGTATAGAAATTTAATGTTTGCCCAATGGAAATATGACCCAATATATAGGCAGGGACATAGATAACCATTTCTAAATCATCTGGATTTACAATACGGATACAGGGACCCGGTGGGACTATATCTCCTTTGCGAACAGATACAGATTCTACAATACCATCAATGGGTGATTTTACAGTGCATTCTTTCAGAACGGTTTCTGCTCGTGATAATTCGGCTCGAGCTGATTCTAATGCTGATTCCGCAGAACGAATATCTTCAACTCGCGGTCCTCTTTTTATTTCATCAAACATAGCAACTGAGCGTTCCCAATTCGCTTTTGCTGCTTCTATTTCTTCATCACGGGCACCTTTTTGTAGTTGCTTATGTCTTTCTTCGGCTACACGATATTCTGCTTTTGCCTTTTCAAAAAGGATTTTTGTCTGTTCCCATTCTTTTTTAGAAATAGCCCCTTCGTTAAATAGTCGTTCTGCTCTTTCATAATCTTGTTTGGCTATTTCAAAGGCAGATTTTGCGGATTCTAAGGTAGCCTTTGCGGATTGTTTATCTTCTTCTCTTGCACCTGTAAGCAGAAGCCGATATTGTGCTTCTGCTGTTTTTACGGCATTTTCTACCTGACGGAGTTCTTCCTCTGTAGCACCTTTTTTTAGTTTCTCTACCAAAGATTCAGCACGCTTAACCCCGGCAAGAGCAGATTGATACATTGCCTCTTGTTGGGCGCAATCAAACTGAATTAAGGTAGTATCTTTTTTTACTACATCCCCTTCCCTAACAAAAACATCAATAACACGACCTCCAACTGTTGAACCTGGAGTATGAACTTTGCATTCAATTTGTCCTGAAACTAAAAAGGAAGTTCTTTCTTCTTTATTGCATGAACAAAATACAATAGAACTAATTAAAAGTATTACAAAAAAGTTATTGCTGAAAATCTTATATTTCATTTTTTTGTCAAAATATATTTTGTAAAAATTAGTTTTTCAATATTGTCATTAAAAATTCAAGTAGAAAATAATAACTTACTTAAAATAATAAATACAAAATAAAGAGAAGATGCAGAGATAGGTTATTTTTTAATTTCAACAAGACCGAAAGTCATAGATGCTTCTGCCACAACTTGATTTTCGACAGAAGCAATTACTTTCGCTTTGAATAAATCATTTTTGTAATACAACATCTCTGCTTCTACAACAAGCTGGTCCCCAGGAACGACCAATCGTCTTAGAGAAGCATTTTCAATTCCAATGAAATAGGCCTGATAAAGGGGCGGTTCTCCATTTTCACGGAAGATAAGGACAGAAGAGACCTGTGCCATGGCTTCAAGAATTAAAACACTGGGCATTACTGGAACATCAGGCCAGTGTCCCTGGAAGAAAGGTTCGTTTACAGTTACATTTTTTATACCTACGACTTTCTTCATAGAGGTGAATTCAATAATTCTATCAACAAGGAGAAACGGGTAGCGATGGGGCAATATCCTTAATATTTTGTTTACATCCAAAACAGGGATTTGTCGGTGTGCCGTTGGTCTTGGGTCATGAACAGCATAAATGCCATAGCCATTCAAATATACCTTTTTAATTTGTTTGGTAAACATAACATTTTTTTCGTGTCCGGATTTAACCCCAATAATATGTCCAATTAAGGGTCGCCCTAAAAGATAAGTATCTCCAAGCAAATCAAGGATTTTATGACGAACAAACTCATCTGGGAAACGAAGTCCATCGTTGAGAATTTCCTCATCACCAATAACTACGGCACTTTCCAGGCTACCTCCCATAATTAATCCCTGTTCTTTTAACATTTTTACTTCTTTTAAGAAACAAAAAGTTCGAGCAGGGGCTATTTGTGTCATAAAAGTCTCTTCGTTGACAGGAAAGCTTGCATATTGGGTGCCGATAGCTACATGGTCATAGGCAATGGTCATTGTTACTCGCAACTCATCTGATGGAAGAACATTTAATGTAACTTCATCCTGTCGATAGTAAACAGGTCTATCCACGACCAAAGCTCTTTTAGGTTCTTCTTGTTCAGTAATTCCTGCTTTTAAAAGGCAGTTCATTACAGGGAGGGCACTTCCATCTCCATTGGGTATTTCTTCATTATCAAGTTCTATATATAGATTATCAATGCCTAACCCTGCCATAGCCGCTAAGCCATGTTCAACTGTGCGGACTTTAGCACTGCCAATACCTATAGTCGTGCCACGGGAAACATCAATAACATGGTCAATATCAGCAGGGATAGCCGGTTTACCCGCCATATCTGTTCGTATAAAAATTATACCTGTGTCGGGAGGAGCAGGTTTGAATGTCACTGTGGTTAAACTTCCACTATGTAACCCAACTCCAGAGAAGGATACTTCTTTGCTAATTGTTCTTTGGTTCTTCATACGCAATCATTCTCTATTTTTTGAATTTTCATTTCAAGGTCTTTAACTCTTTTAAGTAGTTCCGGGACATATTGCTGAGCAACTAATATTCTCTTGGCTCGAGAATGCTCTACCGCAGGAAATCCCGAAACAATAGCGTCTTTTTCTACCGATTTTGCTACACCTGACCATGCGCCAATGGTCACATTATCGCCAATTGTGATATGTCCGTTAATACCAGCACCTGCACCGATACGGACACAATTGCCTATTACTGCACTTCCAGCAATACCTGTAGTAGCGGCAATGGCACAATTTTCTCCAATTTTAACATTATGTCCTATCTGAACTAAATTATCAATTTTAGTTCCTGAACCTATTTTTGTCTCTCCAAAGGTTGCTCTATCAATACAGGTATTACTCCCAATTTCTACATTATCACCAATAATTACCCGTCCCATCTGGGGGACTTTAATCCATTCCTTTCCATCGAACACAAAACCAAATCCGTCGGTTCCAATACAAACTCCAGAATGTATAATACATTGAGAACCTACAGTGGTATTCTCCCGAATAGTCACATTAGGGAAAATACAGGTACTCTCACCTATCTGGCAATTATCACCAATATAAACATTGGGGAAGATTATGGTATTTTTTCCGATTTGCGTGTTTTTTCCGATAAACACAAACGGACCTATTGCAATTCCTTCTTCTAATTGGACATCATCTCCAATAATAGCGGTAGAATGAACTCCCTTAGGAATGGAAGGTTGAGAGAATCCAAATTTTTGCAATATTTGAATAAAAGCAATTTCTGGATTTTTTACAGCAATGCACACCATTTTTTCAGGCAGGGGGACTGTTGGTTCTTCTGCTATAAGAACTGCTGATGCATGTGTTTGTGAAAGGTAGGCTTCATATTTTTTATCACGAATAAAGATTAAATCACCTTCTCGAGCATTCTCAATGCTATTAAGCCCGGTTATTAAAGTATTTTCCTCTCCCCTAATAATTTTGCCATCTACCCATTGTGCTATTTGTATTGCTTTTATTTGCATCTGTTTTCAAATATTCAAATATGATTATAGTATTGGACAATTCTACCGAAGTTATTTTTTAGGTTTCGGTGTAACGGTTACGGAAGAATTAGAATTTAACTGAGTCAGAACTTTAGAAGTAATATCCATAGTTGGACTATGGTATAACAAACTGCTTTTCAGGGACTTCCCTGCATTAAAAACAAGATGGTAATTATCCGAAGTTGCTATTATATTTATAGCATTCTGAATATCATCTAAGCATTCACGAATAATTCTTTCTTCTTTACTATCAATGGTTTTTTGCCGTTTTTCAAGTTCAGCCCGATATGAAGCCGCTTCTTGTTCTATCTTCATTTTCAAATCAAGTTTTTCTTCATCACTCATAGTTGCTTTACCGGATTCAAGTTTTTTACGGTCTTCTTCAATTCGGTTCATTAGATTATCGAGGTCTTTTTGTTGGGCATCTACTTCTTTTTGAAGTTCTTCGTATTTTTGTTTTCTTTTGTTGTACTCCCTCATAACAAGTTCAACATCCACAACAGCAATTCTGTAAGATGTCCCTGTATCGGCACTTTTAGCAGGTTCTTGTGCCATTACAGACTTTAAAGGAATTAAAATACAACTTAAAACAAATAATGAAATGAAAAAATATCTCCCTTTCACAACTTTTCCTTTCTTTTTAATAGGGTTAATTAACAATTCAATATAATTAACGAAAGTATATCACATTTTTATTTTAAATTTCATTATCTCCTATGATAAAGAAAAGTAACTTTTAACTATGTGGAGAATTAAAACTGTAAACCTGTGGTCAAATGTAATTTACCGCTTCCTTGGTCTTCATCTGGATTAAGCGGTATACCATAATCTATACGAATAGGACCAAATTTTGGAATTTCAGCTCCTAAACCAAGACCGGCACTATATCTCAAATCTGATAAATCAAGGTCATCCTCATCTTTCCATACACCACCCATATCTACAAAGGAGTAGATACGAATCATGTTTGTTAATTTATACTTTAATTCTAAATTATTAACCAGACGGAGATTTCCTCCTTCTGCAATCCAATCTCCAAACCAGCCATACTCACGAATCTTAGGTCCTATATCGCGATAGTCATAACCACGGACTGTCGTAGTTCCACCCGCATAGAATCTATAAATCAGTGGGATATAATCAGAATCGCCATATTCTGTCATCCAGCCTTCACGAGTTCTTAACATTAAGACCCATTTTTGATTTTTGTCTAATGCTTTAAACCATGACAAATCGAATTGTAATTTCACAAAATTATTGTCACCGCCAAGCCCTGCAAGTTCTGAACTTAAAATAGCATTAATGCCACGAGAAGGGTCTCTGGGACGGTCTAAAGTATTTCTTTCAAGACTCAACACGGTACTAACTGTGGTTGAATTCTCTGTTTGTCGGCGAATTTCTCTATTAACAAACCATGGCAAATCACTAATATCTACATCTTCTACACGGAAAGATAAGCGGGCAGTATTATATAATGAAAGAGCCTTTCCAAATCGGATTTGTCCGCCTGCCTGATTTTCGCGATAATCAGCACCACCTCTTACCCAATAGGATTCATTATAAAGGTCAACACCCAAAGATATGGGATAACCAAAGATTTCAGGGTCTGTAAAACTTACATTATAACGGTCTCTTCTATCTCCCAGGTGAACACGGGCAGAAAATTGTTGTCCTCCACCGGAGAAGTGAGGCCAATTTGTAATGTCAAAGTTTCTCAGGCGAAGTTGTGCAAATCCACCAATACCTTCATCTGTGCTATAACCTGCTCCGAACAAAAATGTATTAGTTTTACCTTCTTCTACATCTACAAGTAAATTGGAATATCTTGGGTCAACATCATCATCTGTAAGTGTAATACGAACCTTATCAAAGTAATCTGTATTTTCAAGTCTTAGCTTACTGGATTCTATAGAGGAACCGTCATACCTTTCACCGGGTTTTATTAACATTTGACTGCGAATTACATTATCTTGGGTAACATCGTTGCCGGTAACATCTATTTGTTTAATATATTTCAATTCTCCTTCGGATATATTGTATGCGATATTTGTTGTTTTATTTTGTTCATCTTTGGACACTTGGGGTGTAACTGTTGCATCCACATAACCACTATCGCGATATTTAATTTCTAATTTTTGGGCATCTTTGGCAACCTGTCCTTTATTGTGAATATCTTCGGGCTTTACCTTTATCTCTTTTTCAAATTCATCATTGTCAAACACACTATTATTGGCGTATTGGATTGACTTGACTTTGTATTGTTCACCCTCTTCTACAAATAATTTTATTTTTAGTTTTTTACCACCATCCGTATAAAGAACATCCGTATGAGTCACTTTTGCATCTAAATATCCATTATCTCCATATTTGTTCACGACATTGTCCAAATCGTTTTCAAACTTTGTTTCATCATACTTTCCACCTAAAAACCACCAGGCAGGTCTTGTTTTCATTGCCTTTTTAATCTGTCGGTCTGATAAAGCGCTATTCCCTTCGATTTCTATTTCCTTAATACGGGCTTTTTTCCCTTCATCAATAGAATAAATAATTCGGACAAGTCCAGGGTCTATTTTTTCTGTTATAATATCAACTTTCGTATTTGCATAACCTTTCCCCTGGTACATATTGATAATAGACTTTCTATCTTCTTCACATAATTCTGGAATAAAAGAAGCCCCTCGTTTTTGTTTCAAAGTTGGTTCTATAGCGCGGGGTTTTATTTTTTTACAACCAATTATTTTAACATCTGCGATTCTTCGTTCTTCTTCAACAACGAATACAACTTTTACTCCATTTCCCTCTGGAGTAACCTCGGCGTCAACTTTTACAAAATAACCCAGCCCATAAATTCTTTTTAAATCTCTTGCGATAGAACGAGGATTTAAGTTTTGTCCTGTTTTCGTTTCTACCTGTCCTAATACTACCTGCTCATTAATTTTTTCTAATCCTTTTACCTGAACAGAAACTACTTCTTTTCCGGCATATTCCTCTAATTGAGCCATAACATTACCGCAAAATAGAATGATAACGAAAAAACAGCCCACATACATATATCTTATTTTAAACATTTAACAAATCCCTTTATTAGTTTGTTAATTTATTTTCAATGTTTTGCCTACAGTAAGCCCTAATTAATTACTTATTAATTTTACTGTATTATTATCGTTTTTTTGCAACTGATTTTCAAATTCGTTTTCTTTCTGAGCAAATTCTAATTTTTTATTATCCTCAGAAACTTTAATTAGTATAGTATTTCCTTCTTTAATATCGCCAATAAGTAACTTCTCTGCAAGGGGGTCTTCTATATTTTGTTGTATAGCCCGTCTTAAAGGTCGAGCCCCATATTCTTCACTGCTACTAATTTGCACAAGGAATTTTTTCGCTTCAGGTGTAATTTCTAATTTTACCTGTTTCTCACTTAATTTATTAGCAACTTCGGCTATCTGTATATCAACAATTTTTTCTAATTCTTCTTGAGTAAGCCTATGAAATACTAAAATTTCATCTAACCTATTTAAAAACTCGGGATTAAAAGTTTTCCGAACCTCTTCCATAACACGGTCCCGCATTTTTTCATATTCTTCCTCAACAGAATCTTTCTGGAATCCTAATGAAGTTGATTTCCCTATCTTACGGGCACCGATATTGGATGTCAATACAATAACTGTATTTTTGAAATCTATTTTTCTTCCACTTCCATCTGTCATCTGACCTTCTTCAAGAATCTGAAGTAGTGCATTAAATATGTCTGGGTGAGCCTTTTCTATTTCATCGAATAATACAACTGAGTAAGGTCTTCTTCGCACCTGTTCTGTAAGTTGACCCCCTTCATCATAACCAATATATCCCGGAGGAGCACCCATTAAACGGGATACAGTAAATTTTTCCATGTATTCTGACATATCTAATGTAATTAATGCTCGTTCATCTCCGAACAAAAACTCTGCCAGTTTCTTAGCAAGGAGTGTTTTACCTACACCTGTGGGACCTAAGAAAAGGAAGGAACCCACCGGGCGATTGCTATGTCTTATACCGGCTCTTGACCTTTGTATGGCTCGGGTAATTGCGTCAATAGCCATGTCTTGCCCTACAATAGATTTATGCAATTCATCTCGCATACGAAGTAATCGTTCGGTTTCTGTTTCTCCAATTTTGGTAAGGGGAACACCTGTCCATTTGGACACAACATAAGCAATATCTTCTGATGTTACAATTGCCTGAGAAGAATCTCTCTGCAATTCCCATTCTTTCTTCTTTTCCTGATACTGGGCTTGCAGACGGCGTTCTTTATCCCTCAGCGAAGCTGCCTTTTCAAATTCCTGATGTTTTATTGCTATTTCTTTTTCTTGCGTTACTTTTTCTATTTCTGTTTCTAATTCCTTTAATTCTTTGGGACGTGTGGTTATTTGCAGTCGGACACGACTACCTGCTTCATCCAGCACATCTATTGCTTTATCGGGCAAATAACGGTCCGTGATGTATTGGTCGGAAAGTTTTACCGCAGCAATAATAGCATCATCCATATACTTAACTTTGTGATGGGCTTCATATTTATCTCGAAGTCCCATTAAAATTCTTATGGTTTCTTCGGGAGAAGGGGCTTCAACAAAAATTGTTTGAAAGCGTCTTGCTAAAGCAGCATCTTTTTCAATATATTTCCGATATTCATCGGCAGTTGTAGCACCAATACATTGTAGTTCTCCTCGTGCAAGCGCAGGTTTTAACATATTGGCTGCGTCCACAGCTCCTTCAGCAGCACCAGCACCAACAATAGTATGTATCTCGTCAATAAAAAGGATTATATTGTCTTCCCTTTGAATTTCTCTCATTACACTTTTTAATCGTTCTTCAAATTGTCCTCGATATTTTGTTCCTGCAATAACAGACCCTAAATCCAATGTCAATACTCTTTTATTAAGAAGTAAATCGGGAACATTTCCATTAATAATAGCCTGAGCAAGTCCTTCTACAATTGCGGTCTTACCTACGCCAGCCTCTCCGATTAAAATGGGATTGTTCTTGGTTCTTCTACTTAATATTTGCACAACACGCTCTATCTCCGTTTCCCTACCAATTACGGGGTCTAATTTTCCTTCCCTTGCTAAAAAGGTCAGGTCTCTGCCAAATGTATCAAGAGCCGGCGTTGATGATTTCTTTCGTTCATACATTTCACTTTTACCACCGGATTTACCATGCTCTCCAAGTAGTTTCATAATTTCTGTTTGTGCTCGATTTAAATCCACACCAAACTCTGCCAATAATTTAGCAGCGACACTTTCCCCTTCTTTGATTAGCCCTAAAAGTATATGTTCTGTCCCAATATAAGTATGATTAAAACGATGAGCCTCCTCCGCTGCCATTTCTAATACTTTTTTTGCACGGGGAGTGTATGTTATTTCTTCTGATATAAGTAAAGCAGGTCCTTGTGGGCTTCGATGTTCGATTTCTTGCGTTATTTGTTCTAAATCCACTCCCATATTCATTAAGGCTTTTGCAGCAATCCCTTCAACTTCAAGACAAAGAGCAAAGAGAATATGTTCGGTTCGGACATATTCACTGCCCCTTTTCGAGGCTTCTGTTCGAGCAACCGCTATTACATGTCGGGCTCTCTCTGTGAAGCGTTCCCACAACATTTATTTTTCTCCCTGAAAATATATTTTTATGAATAATTAATTATTAAATATTTCTTTAAATCGATTGGCACGCATCAAACTCATCTTTATTGTGTTATTACCATTAGAAGTCAAATTTACAATAATATGCCCTCCTTGAAGTTCAAACAACAAAGATAACGGTAATGAGGAAATTGAGTTTGATGTTAAATTTAAGGAAAAACCTAACTGCAGAGCAGACCACAATTCTATTGCTTCCGGAAATTCTAAAAATCGGGCTCCTTTGGCAACACCTTCGGCTCTGCCTACCATATCTTCTAATGTTAGTTTACTGGATGCAAGTAGTTTTTGCCTTGCATCCATTTCTGCTTTTGTTATCTCACTAACCATATGAGATAAGGAAAAAACTATCTCCGCCTCAGAAAAACCTAAAGTATATCTATTGCCAATTACAAATAAACTACCCACAGTTTCAATCAAACCTACAGCAACAGGAGACGATAAAGAGCTATGGAAACCCTGCTCAATTAGGTGTTTGGGTATCGCCAGAGGTCGTGCATCTGCAGGAGGTCCTGTTCTTATACCTTTAAGGTAAAAACCTAACGATTTTAATTTTTCTTCCCAGAGCATAATACTTCCTGTTCTTGCTAAACCGGGAAGGTGGAGTATAGTAAATAATTTTAACCCTGTTCCGATGAGGTTTAAATCTGAAGTCAAAAAACCTAAGCGTGGGTCGGTCATATAATCTACAGAAGAACTGATACTATCATCTACCTGATTCAAGAGTTCCCAAACTTTTTCTACTTGAAGCCCAGCAAACACAACACGGAAAGCAATATGTTCTCCTGCATTTACCATTACAGAAAAACGTTGGTCTTTGCTAATAAATGCTCCTCGATGTCCAATCCCGGAAAGCAAATCATAAGATACAAGAAAACGCTCTGACAAAAACAGATTTTCTCGCGGAGAAATTCCCGCAAAACTAATGTAATCATCTATGGAAACCCCATCCAATCGGAGAGATTTTTCCTTCAGTAAATCCTCAAGTCGCTGTTTTTCTTCTTCACTCATTCTCATAGGGAAAAAGAAACCTGCAACATTGCGACATAATGTTCCTACGGTTAAAATAGATACAGGTGCACCATATACTTCTTCTTTCCACCAAACTGGCTTATTTTCGACCCATGTTTTCATCATCATAAGTTAATTTTTACCTATTTTCCATGAAGATAGCATTTTTTCTAAGTCTAAAATTTCATCACGCAATTTTGCTGCAGATTCATAATCCTCCGATTTAATGGCTTGTCGTATTAATGCCTTTTTTGTATCGAGCAGGATTTGAGCCTGAATCCGTTCTTCATCATTAGCATAATTTAGTTTTTTACCTATATGGGAACTCCCTCCCTGAATAACTTCAAGGATAGATTCAATTTCAGGTCCGAAAGTTTTGTAGCAAGTAAAACAACCCACTTTATATTTTTCTTGAATATAATTAATTTGTGTTCCACAAACCGAACACAAAGTTTTAGTCTTTGACCTCTTTACAATCTCCTCTGGCTCTTCATGTCGTTCTTTAACTTGGGGTTCAACTGAAGCAAAGTTAAACCCCTTCGGATTTTTCTGAATTTCCAGTAAACAGTCGGGGCATAAATGAATTTCTGTTACATGACCATCAATTACTTCCGCATATCGGACTGAAGCAAGTTTTTTATGACATCTCTGACAAAGCATTCCGTGTTCCTTTAATATTTATATAATTATAACATTATAAGTATATCCCCTTCACATCAGTAAGTTTTGTATATAGGTTTAAAATTTGAGGAAAGAGAGTAAAATTATCTACAATAAATCTAACTCAAATTTTCATTCTATAATTAAAAACACCTCCACAATGAATAAGAAGAAAAAAACATATAAATTTACAATAGGAAAAGTGGCTATAAACAATCAAAACTTAATAAAGTTTGTTTGTATAGCACTTGCTTTGTATCTTCTAATTGCAGTTCTTCATGGTTTACTACCTGGTATCTGGGAGAAATCTTTTGGTGGTAAAGAGGGAAAAGGACCTTTCCGAATTTTAATGTTCACTCCCCTTCTTATTTCACTGTTGTTTTTTACTCTTGTTAAATACAACTTCAGGAAAACTATATTCTTAAAACCTAAAACCAGTTCTATAAGAATCATCATCCAGCCTAATTCACATCGGGGTCCCCCTTCTTATAATTAAAAAATTACCTGCCTTAATTATATCTATTTTTCCTTTTTCGTCATTGTTAATTATTATTTTTACAAGTTTAACATTGTTTAATTATAAGGAGTAATATAATGAGAAAACATGGTTTTACCCTAATTGAATTACTGGTAGTTATAGCCATAATTGGAATTTTGGCGGCTATTTTGTTGCCGGCTTTAGCACGGGCTCGTGAAGCAGCACGAAGGTCCAGTTGCCAAAATAATTTAAAGCAATGGGGACTGATTTTTAAGATGTATTCCAGTGAAGCCAAAGGAGAACGGTTTCCAATGATCCTTATCAATTCCGAACCTCTCTATGATTGTGAAACTCTCACTCCCACAGGCACATACAATTATGTCTATGGGTTAAACCCCCGAATTTCCACAATTTATCCTGAATATTTAACAGACCCATCTATACTTATTTGCCCATCCAATTCATCGGTTTCAGTAAACAACCTGAAGAATTCTAAAGGTGAATGGACTATAAATTATGCTTGTGTTAATACTTCAGGCGGTTTATTACATTCTGCAGGTATTCGATTAGGTTGTAGTAGTTACATATATACAGGTTGGGTTTTTGACCGTTGTGAATTGGATGACCCTTCTACAAATTTAGCACCGTTTCAAGCCACAAAAATAGGAAGTAGACAGTTATGGCGTGCTCTTGCTTATACGGCTATGCAAGGGGCTATGGCACATAACTATGCCGTTGCTGATATGGATATACCTGGACTTTCTCCTGATGGCAATGCCGGTGGAGATACCGTTTACAGACTTCGTGAAGGTATTGAAAGATTTCTAATTACCGATATCAATAATCCAGCCACTAAAGCACAAGCACAAAGCAGTGTATGGATTATGTTTGATGTTATTGGGATAGGCGATAAAGCAAGTTATTTTAATCATATCCCCGGTGGTTGTAATGTGTTGTATTTAGATGGACATGTTGAATTTATTCGCTACGAAGGGAAAGCCCCCGTAAACCGATATGTAGCAGAATGTTTAAGTGCAATTCCGTATGCTCTATCATTTCATGAACACTAAACCGAACTCTTAATAAACAGTAATAATATCTTGCACAATAGGCTTACCATATTCGACTTCGCCTACTTTAATATGTAGGTTGGGTAAAATGTGAACATCGGCAAAGCCATGTGTATGTCCACATAAAACCAGGAATTGATGATACATACTGCTTACAGCCATTTCTTGGATTACCTCACCAATAGCACCACAGGTGTAGTTGGGTAACCATTTTGCATCTCCTCTTCTTCCCTGGTGCCAACAGGCTTCTGCAAAAGGAGGCACATGGGTAGCAATGATGATAAATTGGGCACGGTTCATTGCCTCAGGTAATGCACGAGCGATGTAATTTGCAGAATCTTTACCTAAAGATTGAATCACCTGTTTAATTTGGGGTCTATCCAACCCTACAAGTTCTTTAATAAATATGTAATCACTCATTTTTGTATCAGAACGGTCAAAATCTCCCAAACGGGCATCTCCCCATCCATCACAACCAATTAGAACCGTATTGGGGGTAAGTGAAACCAATCCAACTTCAGGCAACCAACGCACCCTCTGGGAATATCTCGTAATCTGTCGCACCTTTTGTCGAACTTGTTCGATAGAACCATGATAATAATCATGATTTCCTAAAACAAAATATACAGGACAGGTAAAAACTCTATCCATATATAGCAACCATTTATCCACAGTCTCTGCGGTAGATATATCACCTGTAATTACTGCTACAGAAGGCTTCTGTTCTGCCATCTCTTTAATAAAAGAAGCCCCTTGTTCTGGGGAAAGGTGGTCTAAATGAATATCGGTTGCCCATAAGAGTTTTATAGTTTGTTTTTTCTCGCCATTCGTTTTACTATTTTTTATTGTTGACATACTACAATAGTTTTCATATTAGTTTATGTAGTTTCTGCCAAATTTTTGTCATGCTTTATCATAATAACACAAGCAATTGAGGTTAATACTACTATAATACCTAAAATTAATCCTAAATTAAGTTTCAGTCTGTTAAAGAAAATTTCGAATAAAGTGGTAAAAACAACCTGACTTAATCCCGTAACTGAAATCCACTGAGGTTTTCCTGTTCCATAAGCGTATGTTAAAAATATCTGTCCCAATGTTCCACTTAACCCTATTACCACAAGTAATGCTCCATATTTCTCAAGAATTTCTGTAAATACGGGCATATCTGATTTTGAAAGATAGAATATACAAAAGGTTGTCATTAAAGCAACTGCACTATAATGACTGACAACAGTTATAGGGGTAATAAATCCACAAAAACTTAAACTTACCATTGCGGACCCTGCACAAATGGCTCCTAAAAAATCCACAAAGATAGGGATAAAATCCCCTCGAAATTGTGGTTTTTCTATCAAATAAATACCTAAAAAAGTAGAAATAACAAATACCCAGAATAAAGAAGGCACTTTATCAGAAAATATGATGTACATAATGAGAGTAACCCAGATAGGAGTTGTGGCAGAAATCGTAACAGCATCAGTAGCATTCATTCGAGATAAAGAATAAAAGGTACAGAGTAACGCAATGGTACCTAAAATACTTCGCAACCATAAAGAAAGTGAATTCAATACAAGGATTTTTTCTTTACGAATTAATGCTATTATTCCCACAAAAATAAATGTAGGAGCAATTCGGAAAAAAGCAACTATAATCCATGAAAGATTGGTTCCAATTACACTTCCACAAACAGCCATAATGGAAAAACAAAAAGCAGAACATAACATATAAAAATATGGGAATAACAATTTCATCTTTTTTCTGATATATGGTAATATACACTTTACTTATTTCATAAGGTCATTTAAGAGGAAAATAATATGTGTTATGATTGGTATTTTTCAAAAAATGTTTCTGGTTTTTTGAAAATGGCCTTTAAATTACTTTTGATTTCTTGTTTTTTAATTCATTCAGGATGTGCACTATTTCATCAGAAAAAGGGACAATTCACAACCAATCAAGATATTTCTCTCCATTATGTAGAAAAAGGCGAAGGACAACCTGTTATTCTAATTCATGGTATTCTTGCAAATTCAGACCTTAATTGGCGGTTTCCAGGAATTATGAACAGGCTTTCTAAAAATTTTTATGTCATATCTTTTGATTTAAGGGGACATGGAAAATCAGACAAACCCCATGGGAAAGAAATGTATGGCATTCATCTGGTTAATGATGTTTGTAAAATTATGGAACATCTTAATATAAGTAAAGCACACATTGTTGGATATTCTCTCGGAGGATTTATAGCACTAAAATTCGCTACTTGCTATCCTGAAAAAGTTTATTCTGTAACAATTGCGGGAGCAGGATGGGAAAAATCTACACAGGAAAATTTAAACAGGCTGGAAAATATTTATACAGCGATGCGAAATAATAATGATTGCACTCCTCTATTTGAACTCGTTGGAATGAGGAAACAAGGATTGGAACGAATTTCTATTGCTATTGGGAATTGGTATTTTCGCAAAACAAATGATTTGGATGTAATAGCAGATTTATTGGAAAGCACCCCAGAATTAGAAGTAAAGGAAGAGGATTTAAAAAATTGTAATGTTCCCATATTGCTTATTGGGGGAACAGCAGACCCCATGTGCAAAACCATCCCTGAATTAAATGATGTATTGCCCAATAGCCAAATTGTCTGGATAAATAAAGGAACTCATTTAACCACTTTATTTCAAAAAGAATTTGTCAAATCTATTGAAAAATTTTTAATAAACCACAAACAACCATAAGGATGGATACCTATGAATATTCTGTTTTTTATTTTACTTATTTTGATTGCCCTTATATTAATAGGTTTTGGTGTCATTATATTTTTACTAAAATATCGGGTTCAAGGAAATTTCTTTGATTCTAATGGATGTAAGATACATTACCGTGTTGAGGGAAGTGGTCCCCCGTTAATTCTTATACATGGATATGGTGTGAATGCGGATATTAACTGGAGATGGAATGGACTTATTCGTAAACTTAAAAAACATTTTACTACAATTTCTTTTGACCTTCGAGGGCATGGACTGAGTGATAAACCAACAGAACCGGGTAGTTATGGTATTGAAATGGCAAAAGATGTAATCCGACTTATGGACCATCTAAAAATCCCCAAAGCATATATTATGGGTTATTCTATGGGTGGATTTACTACATTAAAATTAGTAACCATGTATCCAGAAAGAATAATTAAGGCGGTAGTAGGTGGAGCAGGTTTTGAAAAAGTAGATGGTGACAATGTCCGAATTTTAATGGAGTTGGTCGAATCTCTTGAAAGTGGGAAAGGCTATGCTCCTCTTACAAAGGCTCTGGAACCTGATAGGAAAGAGCCTCCCCTATGGAAAATTAAATTACTTGATTTTGGATTAAATATGCTTTCTGATTCACGGGCTATGGCTAATGTAATGAAACAGTTTCCCGAAATGGCAGTCACTGAAGAGCAATTAAAATATAATCAAGTCCCTGTTCTCGCAATAGTAGGGACAAACGACCCTTTGAAAGTAGGCGTTATAGAAATGGAAAAATATTTGAGCAATGCTCAATTTGTTTATTTAGAAGGTAGGGACCACATGACCGCAATGACAGGAACAAAATTTTATAATATTGCTCTTGAATTTTTGAAAGATAAAAAATAAAAGTTATCACTTACCAAAACGGTTTGTAAATATAAAATAAAGAATGGTTTTAAGTATACGGAAGGAATCATAAAATTTGCGGAAATGGGAAGAGCGGTTTTTTTCTTCATAGATGGACGATATTGGGATAGTCCCTATTTTCTTTTTTTCCTTTAAAGCCAATAGTAAAATCCATGTTTCTGTTTCATATCTTCCGGGAGGAACAGATTTAACAATCTCCTGAGCAAAGGAACGGGAATACAAACGAAAACCGCATTGTGTATCTGATAAAGGACACTTTACCAATATACGGAGAAGATATTGAGTTATGTAATTTCCCAATTTACTGGGAAGAGGCGTTTTCTCAGGTTTCAGGTCGCGTTGTCCTATTATAATATCTTCTTTCTTATTTTCCCATTCTTCAATGAACAAAGGCAGTAATTCGGGGTCGTGTTGACCATCGGCATCCATAAAACAAATTAATTCGTATTGTGGAAGATTTAAGACATGCTTTAAGCCTTCCATAATTGCATATCCTTTCCCTTTATTTACAGGAAAAGAAATAACAGACACAGGCATATTTAATACAGATGCAATACAATTATCTGTGGACCCATCATCAACAATGTAAATATCAAATGGAAATTTTGTAACCGCTTTGATGACTTTTTCTAATCGGTTACCTGCATTATAACATGGGATAATAACTGCTACATTATTTTTTGTTTCATGGGACATTCTGGATTGTATTCTTTTTTAATTAACCTAAATTTTTTCTTTTTATTTATACTAACTATTATAATTAAAATAAAAAAGGAAATGGCTTATGATAACATTATTTTCAATAATTGCTTTAACTACTACTACCAATCCAATTATTGTGGAAAAGGATAAGCCTATTGATTATGCTTATGCGATGTATGATAATTTTGATATGATAGACTCAAATGGAGATGACCTAATTACCTTACAAGAAGCACAAAGATTAATAGAAGGATTGGATTTAGAAATTTTTTTATCTTTTGATAGAGATGGAAACCAACAGTTGTCAGAAGAAGAATTGCAATTGGCTATAAAAGAATTAAGCACTTGCGGTTCTCAACTTCAACGGGGATGTTCCTGTGCTGTTAATAGGGTTGAAACATGGATATCTGATTTTATTGCTATCCTTTTTTCAATGACGATTCTATTGTTTATGGGCTCTGTAAAAAAGTAACCTAACTATCATCCAATAAATTTTCGAGAAACTTTGTCTATTTCATCCATTTCTGCCTCAGAAATATGGAATTTGAATGTTCCTAAGTTTTGGAGTGCTTGTTCTTTTCGGGTAGCACCAGGGATGGCAACAACACGCTCCCCATGAAAATGAATGAGCCAATTCAGAGCAACTTGGGCAGGAGTAGCTCCATATCGTCCAGCAATCTTTTTTAATGTATCTATCACGGGTTTTGTTCGTTCAAGACCGGAGGGACGGTAAAGTGGAAAATATTTTCGCCAACCTACACGAGTTTTTATCAAGGAAGGATTATCATGAAATTTTCCTGTCAATAGTCCTTGCTCTAATGGGGAATAAGCAATAATCGTCATTCCTAATTCTTGTGCTGTTTTTAATATTCCATTTTTTTCTATTCTACGGTTTAATAAACTATAATGGACTTGATTGGAAACAAGAGGAAAACCTAATTTTTCTAAATGTGCATGGGCCTTTCTCATTTGTCTTGCGGAATAGTTGCTTACTCCAGCAGAACGAATTATGCCTGCTTTTAGCAAATCTGCCATAACCTCCATTTCTGTTTTTATTGAGGATAGGGATGTAGGCGAATGAATTTGATAAAGGGAAATTTTATAAGGGGCAAGGCGTTGTATTTGTTCTTCTATAGAACGAAGCATCCTTGATGCTCTACGGGCAACAGGGTGCCACTTTGTCGCGATTATTGTGCTTTCAATGGGAGCATTTATTTTTTGAAGCCCCTGGGAAACACATTTCTCAGAGGCACCCCATCCATACATTTCTGCTGTATCAAACCAGTTAATACCCCCTTCCCAACTTACCTTTATAATCTCATCGCTTGGGACTTCTTCCAGGGAGGGCCAGAATTTTCCGGCAAAACCAATTCTGTTACTAAATTGCCAACATCCTAAACCCAAAGGTGTAATTTGAATATCACTTTCTCCTAATTGACGAAGTTTTATGTCCATTGGTTTTTCCTTTATTGTTGTGCAAGAATCTTTTGAATATCTATTTTCTGGAATACAATTTTTTCATAGGGATTTTTCTCTCCACATTCAAATAAAATTCCCACTTCTTTTTCATTCATTGAATACAGAGAAGAATATGCAGAGGGGCCTTTATATAACAATTTTTGATATTTCCATGTTTTTCCATAATCAGAACTTATTTTTACTGTCATCTTTATCCTTTCTTTTTTATCTGCTGGATTAGAAAAAATCAGGTATTCTCTATTTTCGGACTGATGTTTAATCAAACTTGCCTGGCATACAGGTTCAATCAATTCCAAATCATAACTTAAATTAGACCATGATAAGCCACCATCTTCACTAATAGAAGTAGCCCTACATGGATATTCTCGATTGTAATTTCTCATGTTAATAAGCAATTTATTATCCGTTATTTCGACGACCTGACATTCATTGGTCTTAATACCTATTGGTTGGCTATATGCCCATGTTTTACCGCCATCATCTGAATATATAATATGCGAATACCATTGTTTATCCTTTTTGTTAGCATGGTCACAAGGAATAATAAGCCTATTTTTATATTTATCTCCCGTCATCTGTATTCCTACTCCAGGTCCTGTAGCATACCAACTCCAGTCAGGATGTTTCGTTGAGTTTGTTATTTCTTCAACTTTTGACCATGTCTGTCCATTATCTACGGAACGAGAAATAAACACACGACGGGTATCTTTTGATATACCATTAATAATTTCTATCTCATTATCATCTCCCCGATTCCATGTCATTAGGATAATGATATCTCCTGTATTTTTATCTATTACAGGACAGGGATTACCGCAGGTATTTTTTCCATCATCCCATAAAACAAATATATCACTCCATGTATCTCCGTTATCTTTAGAAAATTTGTAAATAAGGTCTATATCTCCGGCATCAGACACGGAATCTTTTCTCCCCTCACAGAAGGCAATCAAAGTTCCATCTTGTGCTTTAATCAAAGAAGGTATTCTATAAGTGTTGTATCCCCCTTCGCCGGAAAGGAAAACTGTGGTAGAGTTATTTTCTCCCCAAATAAAAACAGGGATTATCAATAACATAATTATTATCAACTTAACTACTAATTTCATGGTATTTTCCTTTCTTTTTAACTATATAGACACAAAAAAATGGAGATGGTATTCCCATCTCCATTCTATATAAATATTATAAGAGAATTAAATTTACTTTTTAGATGATAATTCCTTGGCAACTTCATCGAAATATTTTACACATTGAGATATTTCAGGTAACGAATTTTCCCAATTGTACTCGTATTCAATCGAGAAAACCCCTTTAAATCCTTTTTGGTAGAGATGTGTTAAAATGGCTTTCATATCTGCCTGCCCTGTTCCCCAAATAGTATCGTGTGCATCCCTCTTGCCAAATTCATTTAAATCTTTAAGATGGAATGAAATAATTCTTTTGTCTAATGCCTGAATGGCTTCCAGAGGCTTTATACCGGAACGCATCCAATGTCCCGTATCAGCACAGGAACCGATATTGAGACTTACATCTTTCGTAACTTCCAGAACCTTTTTATAATCCCAATATAAAGAAGGTTTGGGATGATTGTGTATTGCCACTTTTATACCATATTCCTGAGAAAGTTTATCTACTAATGGCATAGCATTGGCAGGAGGTTCAGAAACGATAGTCTCAATACCCATGGCTTTTGCAAAATCAAACACTTTGCGAGATTCTGCTTCATCATTAGATAGTCCCACAACGCCGTAGTTCACAAGTTTTACATTTGCAGAGGCTAACTTTTCTTTCACTTTCTGTTGGAGTTCTGGAGAGAGACTATGATCAAATTTAACATCACCGGTTTCATTGGATAGTTTTTGCCCAGGATACGCTTCAATATAATGAAGTCCAATCGTTGAAACTTTATCAATTGCTTCAAAAAAAGTAAAACGGTTGAAAGAATAAGCCTGACAGCCGATTCTCCAGCCAATGGCTTCTGCGTTCGGGGCACCTCCTTTATACAATTCAGTATCTGCATGGGAAACTTTTGCCCCTAATAAAATAATGGACACTAACAATACTAACGGCACTAAAAAAGAGAAACCAAAAACATTTTGCATATACGAACCCTTTCTTATTAATTGTTTATAATTATTTGTATCTAATTTGAATAACCGATGGACTATTATGTTTCAAAAATCGGTAAAAAATCAATTTTGCAGTTTATGTTTTATATTGGTCGATGTTTTTGAGAAGCCATTCTAACAGCAGCAGAAATAACACGAAACAACCTATCTTCCTTTGTATTCCTATTTTTCTTGTTTCCCAGATGTTGGTAAATTTTTAATATCATTGTTTTTTCCTGAGGAGTAAGCATTTCTATTTTATTATTCCACACTTTATTTAAGCCAGAAACAAGCAAATTTCTTAGTTGTAAATACACAGGTTCGGACCTGATTGTGTTTTCTATATCTTCTTCTGTCTTTTTTTCTACCTCTCCTTCAGAAGAAGATTTCATACTTAGAATTATCTGCGATAAGTCACCTAAACTCACTTCTCCCCATTTTTCTGCAGTAGTTTCGAGAACTAACTCTGCTAATTTGTTATCTTTGATTTCCTTCTCGCTAATAAGTTCTTGTTCCTCTTTTGTAAGTGGGATATCCGGAAGTACCGGTTCCTCCGGTTTAGAAGATATAAGAAGTTCCTGGTATTCTTTTTGTAATTTCTGAAGATTAACAATTCTTCCCTGAAGTATTCCTCGTGTTTCTATCAGTGAATTTTCTAAATTTTCGATAACACTCATCCAACGGTCATAATTTTCTGTCTCTTCCCTGAGTCGCTGGTCTGCCTTACTGAGTAACTCATTAATTTTTTTTATCGCTTCCTGGTCTTTTTCTATAAAACTTTTTAGTTTTGTTATTTCATTATTTATTTTTTCCAATATGCTTTTCTTGTCTTCAGACATTTAACAGACCTTAATCTTTTCAATTTTTAATAGCGTATTTCAAAATTATTATATCTTTCATCGCCTTCTTCCCATTGGACTTTAATTTCAGAGACATAGGCACCTGAGGGACCTTCTCGGCACCATGAAAGCATTTCTTCTAATTTCTCACGAGCACCTTCAAAAACGGCTTCTACACTACCATCACTTTTATTACGGACCCAACCCGTAATACCTAATTGTAAAGCCTTTCGATAAGTCGAGTATCTATACCCAACTCCTTGAACAATACCATAAATTACAATGTGAACTCTGGATTTCACAGTTCTCCTTTTAATTTAATGTATCTTTCACGGTATTTGGGTAAAGTAACACCCACAGCAGCACGACAGGCTTCAAAAGCAACTTCCGTATCTCTACTTTCTATAGATGAAGGTAATATTTTTAACAAATTCTTATCCCCTAATTTAAAAATAAGATAACAGATTTCTTTCCTGACGACGGGACTTCCCTCCCTCATTAATTCCTGATATTGAGGTAAAACTGTAGGGTCTCCACCTTGATATAAGGCGGTAATTGCTTTCGCACGATAAATGAGATTTATATCAGTAGGATTTTCTCTTCGAGTTAGGCGGGCTCTTAAAAATTGCTGGGCTTTCCATTCTTGTTCTTTTGCCAGAATAAGAGCAATTTCGGGACGGAGTGTTACCTGTTCTTCATACAGTTGAGACAGAAGAGATTTACCCTGAGGTTCTTTAAGATAGAACAGTGCTTTTATAGTTCTATACTTTGCCATACCTTCCAATCTTGGAAGAAGTTGTAGTAATTGTTCTCGAATATCATCACCTCCAAGTGTAACAAGAGCATAAACTGCCGATTCAGATTTTTCCCCGTTTTGTGATATAAGCATTTCTAAAAGTTTTGGAATAATTTCGCGAACACCCAAATAAGACAATGCTCGTGCAGAAGGTCCACTGATTTCACCCGAACGGTCTTGTAACATATTCATTAACGATGGTATTCCATCACGATAACCTACCAACCCACTTAAAATAGCCGATTGAATTCGAACCGACCTGTTTCCATGTTCTAATCCGCTCCGCAGTAATGCCGTAGGAACTTGATTTTCCGATAAATACATACCCCTTGCAGAGACCAACTGTGTTGTTATCTCATTTGAAGAGAGTAATTTTTGCAAATATTCCATCGCTTCTTGAGAACCGTGCAATACTAATAAGACAGCACATTCTACTTTCAGGTCCTGGTTTCCTTCGGAAGATTTAAATATTTCATCCAATCTACTCCATGCCCTTTCTACCGTTACTTTGTCTTCTGTTCTAAGTGTTACACCTGGTGAAAGTTGTATGGATGGTCTTTCTTTCTTTTCTGATTGTACTATAATCTCAGCAATCTGGTCTAAACGATAAGTAACTCTATCTTCTTTTTCTGTCTCAAAAGCAAGATATTGGTCATGTATTTCCACAAGTTGAAGATTTACATCCTTTGCTCCTGAATCTTTTATGATTACAGTAACTAAATTGTTTGAATTTAATAGTTCATTTAAGGATTTTCCTCCCGTTATTTTGATTTCATCAGCAAAAATTGATAGAAATACAGCGTGTAAAACTATAAACAGCATTACAGACATCATTGCTTTTAAGTCCTTTATCTTATCCATAACATTCCTTTCTTTGGTTACATCTAAAAATATTATAACCATAATACACATTCAATATCCCATAAACAAGGAACACACCTATATTTTAATCGTTATATAAAAAGGTAATTTATATTTTTATTTAAACCATTTTATCTTTTTTGATTGGATAAATTCATCTAAGAATAACTTTGCTTTATCAAAGGAATCTACAAAAGGGTTAATAGTGAGGGCTTTCAAAGCATAGTTATATGATTTATTGACAATAGATTCTATTATAAGCCGGTCACTTTCTTTAGCGGTTAGAAGTAAACCTCGGAAAACTTCTGGTAATTTGGTATGGATGCAAGGTTTTAACCCTTTATTGTTTATTTCACAAGGTATTTCAACGGAAGTATCAAAAGGAAATTCCGATAAATAATCTTTATTCGGAATACAAACAATATGTTCTTCCGGATTCTTTCTTTGTAAAGCGCAAATAAGAGGAATAATGATTTCATCATACCACGATGGATTTCGTTCATATACAACATCAGGGATTGTCGTTATTCTCGGGTCTTTATAAATACTCAATATTTTCGATTCATGCTCATAAAGGAATTCCGAACGAAATTGTGATTTCTTCTTTTGTTCTTTCAAATAATCACTTTTTCTTAAAAATATGTTTAATGCTCTGGAAGGTATAATGTTAAAAGTGGAGATAAGTTCTTTATTAAACAAAGGAATATTTTCCTTTTCCAACTTATCAATAAGTTCTATCATAATGCTTTTACCATTTAGATATACATCGCAAATAGCACCCAAATGATAAAGCCCTATATATTGAATGCGGATATGTTTTTCCGAGATATTGAATAATTGAGAAATAATTCTTTTATAAGAAGTAGAGGTTTCACAAATACCAATAACATGATTTAATCCTGCAAACCGCGTCAGCGTCTCTACGACAAGTCCCATCGGATTGGTCATATTTATTAAATGGGCTGTTGGGTTTATGGAAGATATCTTTTTACCTATTTCGAGCATCACAGGTATTGTGTAAAAAGCATTTAGAAAGCTTCCCGCTCCAAAACTTTCATCTCCAATTAAATCATAGTTTACAGGTCTTTTTTCATAATCAATTCTGGCAAGAAATCCACCTACACGGATATGACTAAGAATAATTTGAGCCCCTTCTATTCCATTTTCTATCGAAGTGGTTTCTTTAATCTGCACCGGATATCCGATATTATCGACCATTCTTTTACAAAAAGATGTTACGATATTTAGTTTTTCTGAATTTTTACCTACTAAAACTATTTCTTTAATCCGAACATTATTCTGCATCAGGGCTGACAAGAAAACAGGGATATAAACGCTACTCCCTCCCAGCACGGTTAATCGTGTTATCATTTTTGTGTTGTAGTATTGTTGAGGAACTTCTTTTTCCTTCATAGACACCCCCAATGAAGTTATATAGAAATCAATGAAGAAGTATATTATCGGGCTCTGTAATAGGTTCTCCTTTTTTACATAGTTCACATTCTTCCGGTAACCAACTCGCTAAATGGATTTCTGCTAAAGAATAAAATGGCACATCGAACGAAACATTCCCTGGATTTCTATTTACAATACAACCCACACCAACAACATTAGCACCCCTTTCCTGCAAATGTTTTATACATTTCTTCACAGAACCACCTGTTGTTGTAATATCTTCCACAACGATTACCTTCCAACCTTTGACCAACTTAAACCCCCTTTTCATAGCCATACCCCCTTCTGGCTCTTTTTCAAGAAATGCGGAATGACAATCCAGATGTTTGGCTACCTCATGTGCCAAAATGATACCACCCGTAGCAGGACCTGTAACTAAATCAATTTGTAAATTCTTGAAATATTGAGATAATTCATAACATAATTTTTCTACAACTTTGGGGTATTGCAATATACGGGCAAATTGCAAGAACTGATTTCCATGTCTTCCACTGGCATAAACAAAATGTCCATCAAGTAAGGCTTTATGGCGAACAAATAAGTCTAAAACTTCTTCATTTTTCATTTTCAATTTCCTTCACAATACGCTCAAATGCTAAACGGGGGTTTTCGGCTTTTAATATAGGACGGGAAAGAACTAACATATTAGCACCCCGAGAAATTGCCTCGGATGGGGTCATAACTCTTACCTGGTCATGAGTGTCTGAAGCCCATACAGGACGAACACCCGGCGTAATTAATAAAAACTCTACACCTAATTTCTTTCTTAAAAGTGATATTTCCATAGGTGAACATACAATTCCATGAGCCCCTGAAGAAAGAGCCATATTGGCATAATTAAATACAGTGTCTTCTAATTTCCATTTAATTCCCAATTCTTTTTGTATTTCTTCTTCTGTATGGCTTGTTAAAACAGTTACAGCAATAATCTTCGTTGGGCTCCCTTCCACTGTTTCTCTTGCGTATCTTATCATTTTATTTCCGCCTAATGCATGGACTGTTAACATATCTACTTCAAGACTTTTTGCTGAATTTACTGCATTTTTTACCGTATTCGGAATATCATGATATTTTAAGTCAAGAAAAATCTTTTTATTTTTTTCTTTAAGTAAGGAAATTACCTGAGGACCACATCGAGTAAATAACTGGCTACCTACTTTAAACCATACACAGTTTGGACATAATTCAAGGATTTTCTTAACTTCGTCTATTGTATCAATATCTAATCCTATAATAATTTTTTCTGACATATACCTGCTTTCTACCTATTCAATAATCACAGAACCAATAAGTTTGTTAATATCATCTATACCGTTATTAAGACAGTATTCTCGCAAACCCTGTATAATACGAATGGGAGCCAACGGGTCACGGAATAAATAAGAACCTATTGCGACCATTCTTGCTCCTGCGATAAGAAATTCCAAAGCATCTGAAGCAGTGCAAATTCCACCCATCCCTATTACAGGAATTTTTACTGTTCTACTTACATCCCATACCATTTTTAAGGCAACAGGACGAATTGCAGGACCGCTAAGCCCCCCAACGACATTCTTTAATTTGGGTTTTCTTGTTTCAGGATTTATTGCCATTCCAAGTAATGTATTGATGATAGAAATAGCATCTGCCCCACCTCTCTCTGCCGATAAAGCAGGTTCTGTAATATCCGTGATATTTGGGGAGAGTTTAACAATTAACGGTAACTTTACACTGGAACGGACTGCAAGAGTATATTTTTCTACCCATTCGGGAGATTGTGCAATAAGAGGACATTTAAATTTATTTTTAGCATCATGGACATTTGGACATGATAAATTCATTTCTATAGCATCAGCACCACCCTCTTTCTCAAGGCGTTCTGCCAATTTAACATATTCATCAATAGAAGTCCCATAAATATTGGCAATATTGGTGCATTTTTTTTCTCGTAAAAATGGGAGTTTGCTTTTTAAATAAGTGTCAATTCCAACATTTTGAAGTCCTATTGCATTTAACATTCCAGCAGGGGTTTCAACAATACGGGGAGGGATATTGCCCAAACGAGGTTGTAAAGTAAGGCTCTTTATGGTCACAGCACCCAATTCAGATATATCAAAATATTCGGAATATTCTTCTCCATAACCGAAAGTCCCTGAAGCCACAGTTATGGGATTTTTTAGTATAAGATTTCCTATAGATACATTTAGGTTTATATCCATATTTCATTTTTCTCCAATTTTATCCCAGAGAATTACCTGTGTATCAAACACGGGTCCTTCTCTACAGACACGAGCCATCATTTCGTTTTCAACTTCCATCTTTGCGGGAAGAACACATCCTAAACAGACACCTTCTCCACAAGCCATTTCTGCCTCTAAAGAGGCGTAGCAAAGCCACTTTTTTTGCTCACAAATCTTATGAACATTCTTAATCATTGGTAGAGGACCACATGTGTATACAATGGTGGAATCTGGCAGATTGAGTGTTTCAAGGACATCTGTTGCAAGTCCTTTGTCTCCGGCACTTCCATCTTCAGTTACAAGATGTATTTTGCATCCCATCTGTCGAAAATCTTTTTCGCACAAAAGATGATGGAAATCCTTCCCTGCTAAAATAATTTCCGGAGCAATTCCCCGAACCTTTAATATTCCCTCTACTAATGCAGGGAAAGGGGCTACTCCTATACCCCCTGCAACAATAAGATAGTGGGAATATTCTTTCGGAATAGGAAAAGAATTTCCTAACGGACCCTGAACATTAATTTTTTCGCCTACGGATAATGTGGATAAAATTTTTGTCCCTTCACCACATACTTTGTAAAGAATAGAGACACCATCTGAAAAAATCCGTTCTATAGACATAGGTCTGCGTAAAAAAGGGTAGTATCCCTGGGAAACTTCTAACATAACGAATTGACCGGGTAATGATTGCATAGCCATTTCTTTGCTTTGCAATACCATTCTGTAATGATTGGGTGCTACGAGATTATGTAAAGTTATAAGACATTCATGAAGTTTATTCATATTACCTCCGAAATTCCAACCCCATTTGACTACGCAATAAATTCAAACTGCTCCGAATTCGTTCTGCCAAAACATCTCCAACTCCTTCTACTTCCATTAAATCCTCTTTGGAAGCGTGAAGTATTTGTTTAATTCCACCAAATTTTGCCACTAAATTTTCGATTAATGCTGATGGTAATCGGTGTGTCATTGTCAAAATCCGATACCCACGAGGAGTTAAATATGTATCTATAGAACGAAGGTTTGAGCCATATCCTAATATTTGACTTATATTCCCTAAATCAAGCAATTCATCTTGTGTTAGAGCATGTAGCTTTTCAAGAAGAGTATTATAATCTATACCAGGACGTTCGCGGTAGTAATCTTTTAACACCAATTCCGCTTCAGGAATAGGAATGAGTAATTCTTTAAGTTGCATTTGAATTAATCTACCTTCGGTTCCTAATTCAAGAATAATGGGATGTAATTCATCGGCAAGTCGTAATACGACTTGAGTTCTTTGTATCGTTTTACACACATCAAAAATTGTCACGACATCTTGGAATTCTCGAAGAGTTAAATCCTGAAGGGATTGATTCATTGTTACTAAAAATCTTTCAATCGTTTGCAAAGACTGCATTGCACGACTTAACAGGGTAGGTAAAGTAGCCAATACATGTTTTCGGTCATTAACATAAATAGTAACTGAAGAACGCCTTTGAGATACGGCTACCACAATACAATGTGCTTGTTGAGCCATGCGTTGTGCAACACGATGTCGTGTTCCTGTCTCATCGGAAGGAATTTTTGCATTTGGTTTTAAGAAACGATTTGCATATAAAATTTCGGTTCCATCTGCATTAAGAATAATAGCCCCATCCATTTTTGAGAGTTCGTAAATTAACTGGGGTTTTAATTCTTCATTTAATTCTACCCCCCCTTCAGAAAGTTGAGATAGTTTGCGGGGTTCCCCAAAACAGAGCAAAGCACCCATCCCACTTTGAATAATCGCCGATAGAGCCTCTCGAATTCGACTTCCCGGGGCAACCATTTGTAATGCTTTTTTAAATAGTTCATCTGTATCTGGAATATTACTCATGAGATTTCTCCCGATTTTCAAACAATTGATTTAATTTTTTTATATTTTCCAAAGAGATAATTTGTAAACTTTCTGCTTTATCAGGAATATCTGATGGTTCTATTCTTGGAATTATACAGGTTTTAAAACCGAATTTTGCAATTTCATTAAGTCGAATTCTTGCCCCATTTACTCGACGAATTTCCCCAGATAAGCCTACCTCTCCAAAAGCAATCCAATCCGAAGCAAGAGGAATATCCAAAAAACTGGACAGCATAGAAATTATGACAGGTAGGTCAACCGCAGTTTCGTCAACAAACACTCCACCTGCAACATTAACAAAGATATCCCTATCGGAAAGATATATACCTGCCTTTTTCTCAAGAATAGCAACTAACAAAGATACCCTTTGACTATTTAAGCCCATGACACCTCGACGGGGTTGAGGAATTCGACTTTTTCCAACCAGGGACTGAATTTCTACCAGCAAAGGACGGGAACCTCCTACCATAGGAAACACAATAGAACCACTCACCCCTAAAGGCCTTTCTTGTAAAAAAATAGCACTGGGGTCGGCTATTTCTTTTAATCCTTCGCAACACATTTCAAATACACCAATTTCATGGGTTGAACCAAATCGGTTTTTTATTGCCCGTAAGACCCTTAAAGAATGTTTCCCTTCCCCCTCAAAATAAAGAACCGTATCTACAATATGTTCTAAAACTTTAGGACCGGCAATATAACCTTCTTTGGTAATATGTCCAATGATAATCATTGGAATATTTAATTGTTTTGCTTTCTGGACTAATTCATAAGTGCATTCCCGAACCTGCGTAATACTTCCAGGTAAGGAATCTACTTCTGGATTGCTAATACTTTGAATGGAATCAATAATGACTAAGGAATACTGATTTGTGTCTATGCTTGAAAGAATATCGGTCATATCTGTTGATGGGAACATAAATAAATTTTGATGGACTGCATTCACTCTTTGTGCCCGCTCTTTTACCTGATGAAAGGATTCTTCACCATGAACATATAATACAGCCCCATTATTTTTTGCCCACAAACCCGCCACCTGTATTACTAATGTAGACTTTCCTATACCGGGTTCTCCGCTAATCAATATTACAGCCCCTTGAATAATTCCTCCTCCGACAACTCGGTCAAATTCTTTTATTCTTGTAAGTATCCTTTTTGATTGTTCTTCAAGATGGTTCTTTTCAAAAATAGAAACAGGCTGAATTTCTATCTTCTTTTGTTTGTTCTTTGTAAGATTTTTAGTAATTTTTTCTAAAAAAGGATTCCAGGATTCACATTGAGGACATTTACCAAGCCATTTTGGGGATTCAAAACCACATTCCGAACATTCATAAATTTTTTTCTCGTGTGCCATCGTTGTAAAATCTTATTGTTCTGATTTATTTTATTTACCATCTAAATAATATCGAAATTGTATACTGTATCCCAACTGAAAAGAAAGGATTGTAAATGGAGCATTTGTTTTTTTTAACAGAAGAAGAAGTTTTGCATATTAAAAATCATTACAACACACCTATTTTCATTTATGACGAAAAAACTATGTTTCAAAGGGCTCAGGAAGTATTAGCATTTCCACATGCCTTTGGTTTCACGGCTCGCTTTGCGATGAAGGCTTTACCTACACGCAAAATTTTGCAAAAATTTCATACATGGGGACTTCATATAGATGCCAGCAGTGGTTATGAAGCCGAACGAGCCATTAAAGCAGGTATTCCCCCATCACATATTCAAATCACAGCCCAACAAATTCCCTACAATTTAAAAGAGTTAGTAGAACAAGGGGTTCTGTATAATGCCTGTTCCATCCATCAGTTAAAAGTCTATGGTGAAATGTTTCCAGGGACAGAGGTCAGCGTTCGAATTAATCCGGGATTGGGTTCAGGGTCTTCTAATCGAACTAATGTGGGAGGACCTTCCGCCAGTTTCGGTATCTGGCATGAATATCTCCATCGTGTATATGAGGTAGCCCAAGAACATAGACTAAAAATTACAGGGATGCATACACATATAGGTTCGGGTTCAGACCCGGAAGTTTGGGTTCGTTGTGCTCATTTGGCTTTAGAAACAGCCGGAAAAATGCCTGATGTCCAGAGAATTAGTCTTGGCGGTGGATACAAAGTGGCTCGTATGTTCGATGAAAAAACAGCCAATTTGCAAGAAATCGGGAATAAAATACTTCCTGCATTTTTTGAATTTGAGAAAAAGCATGGTAGGCGACTCCATTTGGAAATAGAACCCGGAACATATCTTGTTGCGAATGCAGGCTCACTTTTATGTAGTATTATTGATGTAGTTGATACAGGACCTACAGGGTATCGGTTTATAAAGATTGATTCAGGTATGACAGAAAACATTCGTCCCAGTATGTATGGGGCATTACATCCTTTAATAGTTGTCCCTCATGAGAAAGACAGTCCGCGAAACAAATATCTGTATATCGTTTCAGGCCACTGTTGTGAGAGTGGAGATATATTTACACCTCAACGGGGAGACCCAGAAAGTCTTGACCCAAGAGAACTATTAGAAGCAAAAATAGGCGATGTTTTAGTGGTAGAAGGGGCGGGAGCATATTGTTCAAGTCAATCTTGTAAAAACTACAATTCCTTTCCTGAATGTGGAGAATTATTACGAATAGCACCTTTTGAATTCGAATGGATTAGAAAACCACAGACATTGGAACAAATGCTTCAGAATGAAGTGTAAATCAAAATAAGGGTCCAATATATGAAAAATTTAACTGTTCTGGTTACAGGAGCAAGCAGAGGGATTGGCAAGGGAATTGCATTAACATTAGCAAAACAAGGTTATAACATAATAGCCATAGCAAGAAATCCCGATGGGCTTCGACTTCTAAAAGAGGAAATAGAAAAAAACTATCCTGTGCAATGTTTAGCATTTTCCCTTGACATCGGGAATTTAAAAGACCAGGAGGTATGGTTTTCTAACCATTTTCCAGCACTACCTGAAATAGACCTTCTTGTAAATAACGCAGGAATAGCACCTGACAAGCGTTCCGATATTCTGGAGTGTTCTATAGAAAGTTATGACAAGGTTCTTAATACAAATTTGAAAGGCGTTTTCTTCTTTACTCAAAAAATTGTTCAACGAATGGTTGCTTCTATACAGAAAGGTATCAAAGAGAACTATAAACCTCGCATTATATTTATAACCAGCATTTCAGCCATAACTGCTTCACCCAACCGTGCTGAATACTGTATTAGTAAAGCAGGTTTAAGCATGACTTCCCAACTTTATGCTGTCCGACTTGCAGAGTATAATATACCTGTATTTGAAATTCGCCCCGGAATAATTATGACTGACATGACAGAACCTGTCCGTTCGAAATATGACGCCTTGATACAACAAGGGTTATTACTTCAAAAACGATGGGGAATGCCCGAAGATGTAGCCAATTGTGTTAAATCTATAGCAGAAGGAAATTTTGATTACGCTACAGGGTCTGTTTTTGAAATTAGTGGAGGTTTCAGCATTTTAAGATTATAAATGGTTTGAAGGTAGATATATTATGGATATTAAACGACAAGAATTAGCAAGGATGATAGACCATACCCTTCTTCGTCCTTACGCGAGTGAGGATGACATAAGAATTCTATGTCAGGAAGCTAAAGAAAATAATTTTTACGCGGTAAGTATTAACCCGACATGGACAAAGTTATGCGTCCAGTTACTCAAGGATACACCTGTTAAAGTAGATGTATGTGTTGGTTTCCCTTTAGGTGCAACAACTGCTCATATTAAGGTGGCAGAAACGGCTGAAGCCATTAAAAATGGGGCTCAAGAAATTGATATGGTGATTAATATTGGTGCTTTAAAATCAGGCTATACTGCTTATGTTGAAAAGGAAATTGCTATCGTGGTTAAAACAGCAGGGAATGTTCCTGTAAAAGTTATTTTAGAAACAAGTTATTTGAGTAATGACGAAAAAGTTGCGGTATGCGAAATGGCAATACGGACAGGAGCAAAGTTTGTCAAAACTTCTACCGGATACGGAACGAAAGGGGCTACTGTGGAAGATGTGCAACTGTTGCGAAAAGCAGTAGGAAATTTTTTAGGTGTCAAGGCGGCAGGAGGTATCCGAACCTATGGGGAAGCCGTGGCTATGATAGAAGCAGGGGCTAATCGTATTGGCACAAGCACAAGTTTAGATATTTTACAGGATGCACCGTTATAATAATTAGAAACCACATCTATTATTAAAGGAGGTAAGATATGGATGCTATTGAGGCTATCAAAACGCGTCGCTCCGTCCGAAAATATCTGGATAAAGAAGTGCCGAAGGAATTATTAGAAACTATTGTGGACTGTGGAAGATTATCCGCTACAGCCAGAAATGAACAACCATGGGAATTCATCGTCATTGTGGACAAAGAATTAAAAAGAAAAGTAGCCGAACAAACAGATAATGGCAAATTCATCAGTGAGGCGGGGGCATGTATAGCGGTTGTATGCAAAGATACAAAGTATTATATTGAAGATGGTTCTGCGGCTACACAAAATATCCTTGTTTCTGCCCGTGCTTTAGGTCTGGGTTCTTGTTGGGTAGCAGGAGATAAAAAACCATACTGTGCTTCTATCTTAAAGCTGCTTAATGTCCCTGAATCTTACCGTTTGGTTAGTTTAGTTGCTATAGGTTATCCTGCTTCTATTCTATCCCCACATAAGAGAAGTTTAAATGAAGTTTTACATTGGAATTCTTTTTAGACATTATTGTCAATCGCTATCGTTGCGGATTGCTTAAAATATTCGTATGTGGCATATTGGGCTCGAACAGTTCCTTTCCCATGTTCTACATAGCGGTTTGTTTGTCGTTCATCCAGAACACGAGCCTTAAAATTATCATGAATCTGGAACGAAATTATATCCAAGACTTGATGTTTTAGTTCTGGAGAAATAATGGGGAAAGCACATTCAACACGGTAATCAAGATTGCGTTCCATCAAATCAGCAGAAGCCATGTAAATAGTTGTTTGTTCCCCTTTCCCGAAAATATAGATTCTCTGATGTTCCAAAAATCGGTCTAAAATAGAAATGGCAGAAATATTAGGATGTGGAGGCATTGCATAGGTCGTTCGAACAACCAAATCAATTTTAACACCGGCATCGGCAGCTTCTTTTAATTTTTTTACAATTCGGGTATCTGTTAGATGATTTACTTTTAGGAAAATATATCCGTTGGAACCTTTTTCTTTTTCACGATTAATCAACCTATTCAATGATTTCCGTAATGAGAAAGGGGAAATGCACAGATACTCAAAATCAGGTGGAGTTAAAGGAGGCAATCCGGAACTTCGGTCTAAAAGTTTAAAAGCCTCTTCCACTTCTTCCGTAATAGCGGGGTTAGATGTAAATAAAATACTATCGACATATTGGCGAGCTGTTTTTTCATGAAAGTTTCCTGTGGATAATCCCACAAAACTCTTGTTTTTCTTTTTTATTAAAAGGAATTTTGCATGCACCTTCATGGGAGGGACACCATAAGCCACACGAACCCCTGCTTCTGACAAACGTTCTGCTATCTGGATATTGTGTTGTTCATCAAATCGTGCCTGGAGTTCTATGGATGCAAACACCTTTTTCCCGTTTCGAGCCGCATTAATAAGAGCATTTACAATTTTTGATTGACTTGCTACACGATAAATGGTCATTTTGATTTCTTCGACATCCGGGTCAATAGCTGACTCTCGAATAAGCCTTATAACATGGTCAAATGATTGATACGGATATGTAAGCAAGACATCCTGTTTTTCCACTACATCTAAAACAGGAACACGAGGACCATCTAAAATGGGGTGTTTTACGGGGGGTAAAGGTTCAAATAACAAATCTTTTCTTCTGGCAGGGAAGTTCATTAAATCTTTCATATTGTGATAGCGTCCCCCGGCTATCACTGTGTCTTCTTCTGTAATTTTCAATTCTTTTAATAATTTTTTACATAGTTTTTTAAGCATGTTCTCATCATAGTGAAAACGGGTAGGGCGACCTCCTTTCCGTTGTTCCAGGACTTTCCTCATTTTCCGAATATAACCCTCTGAAAAATCATTATCAATATCCAACTCCGCATCTCTCGATATTTTGAATTCATAGGCTTCAATATCATCAAAGGGGAATATATACAGCACATCTGTAAGGAAAAGGCGTATTACATCGTCAATATATGCAATATTTCCACTGGGTAACTCTACAAAACGAGGAAGAGAAGCAGGAATTTCTAATACGGCGTATTTTTTCTTGTCCTGCATATTCATCTGTATCGCAAAATATAATGCACCATCGGTTAACGGAGGTAAAGGAATTTTATCTTGTAGAATTACAGGAACAAGTGTATGAAGAATATTTTCTTTAAAATAATCCGAAAGCCATTGATATTCTGATGGTGCTAATTCATATAATTCTTCTTGAGTTAATATCCGAATACCATGATTTTCTAATTCTCTGGTAATTGTTTCATAAGCCTGGCGAAATCGTTCATCCAATTCGCGTGAAAATTCCCCGATGGCTTCTAAAAGATATGTCATCTTTTGCTCCCCTAATTCAAGGCGTCTCTGAACACTGGCTACCCGAACCTTAAAGAATTCATCCATATTGGAAGAAAAAATACCCAAAAATTTTAACCGTTCTAATAAGGGATTTCGTTCATCTTCCGCTTCTTGCAAAACACGCTCGTTAAATGAAAGGACAGAAATTTCACGCGTATAAAAAATTTTTTCTTTATTTATCATACAATTTTACATAATAGGAATTTATTTACATTTTCACTATTAATTTAAGATATTTTGTGTCTATTAATCAAACTGCTGTTGTAGAAGATTTTTTATACTTTCATTAAAAACAAAAATTGTCCTCACTTTCACCCGGACAGGGATAGTATCTTTGGATATTAAATATTTGTATCGCCCGAATTAATTCAGAGAAAGAAATGACCCAATCCTGAGGATTATAATCGCTGGAATGGGGTTGGCAATCGTGATTATCTCCAGGACCTGGGAGATAGCCATCTTCAATTTTAGTGTTGATATTACAGTGATATCCACCCGAATTAAATAACTGAATTATTCTTAACAGTTCATCTAAATCAATTTTACCGTTTCTATTTATATCTGAACTATGGAAGAAAATATATTCACCTTCGAGGGTTCCTTCGATGTTTCCCTCACCATCTACACTACCTTCCATAGTTCCTTCTATTATACCTTCTATGGCTCCTTCTCCCTCCATAACTCCTTCTATATTTCCTTCGGTAGTTCCCTCGCCTTCTGCTACTCCCTCACCTTCACTAATACCTTCATATTCCCCTTCTAAAACTCCTTCTGAGGGTATGCATTCTTTGTATCTTAAAAAATCTGTTAACTCAAAGTCCGTTGGAATTCCTCCACCTCCAGATAGTCCTGTAATAAAACCTGAGGAAACACAATTAAGCCATGTGATAGAAATCGTTCCATCATAAAACATTTCTAATTGAATATTGGCTTCCCCTGCACCGTACCTCAGAACTCCTGAAAAAGTAACAACAAAAGCATCAGTATCGAACTGATATAAAATCGAACCTGCTTTAGATGGGTTTAAGTCATCAAACATTAGCGATATTCTCGGAATAGTGAAATGTGCATCTAAAGACTCCGCATAGTCATCATCTCCTTGCGTAAAGGTAACATAACCGTTACTTCCCACATAACATTGAGAATATTCTACCCCGTATAGATAGACATAAGTACCTAATGGAAATTCAATCAATGCAAAGTCATCATCTCCAAGAGTAATGGGCGTCGCATTTTTTGTGATTCTTGGAAATTCATTTATATTTTGCAAGCATGCATGATATTTATCCGAAGAGGCATCGGGAACAAATATAACTCGGTGATTGGACAACGGAACTGTGTCTACAATATCTGAAGTATAGTAGTAGGTGAAATAATCTGGCTGGTGTAGAGTCGTAAAGTTGCCACAATCTGTCGAATATTCATTTTCTGCAATATCTGTTAACACAATTCTGTATGTATATTCCGTATCCGAACTTAATCCTGTAATTAAGAATTTGTGATTTGTATTCATAGCGAGAGAATTCTCATATTTCTCAAAGGGAACAGAGCATTGACCTCCATATTCAAAACGGGCAGAACAAATTTCATCGGTTTCTAATTGAACATTCACATCTTTAATACCGGGCTCTATTGATAAGTGAAGTAATTGAGGTGGATAAATATCTGTTGTAGATTCAGCTGTGATTGTTCGTGGGGAACCCGATTCCGTCAGTTCATCGTAATACTCTGCTGTAATTAAACCATTATGAATTACAGTAAGAAGTCCATCGTTATTTTCTGTAGATAAGGTTGTTAGTTGGATAGTCCCTTGAAAAAATCCAGAAACTTGAGATTCCGTTAGTATTACCTGTTCATTATCTCCACTATCCGACCTAACTGGAATAGAAATTTCTCCCTGTCCCGATAAATTAACATCTGACAGGACAAGAGTTGCTAATGCGGAACCATTATAAATTGTTTTATCCCATTGAATACTACCATCAGCACCTACCACCACAGGCAAATCTACTTGATAGGGAACTATGGGATTTCCTGTTATAGTTAATTTAACTAAAGGAACAACTCCCGGAGGAGAAAAGGAAACAAGATTACTACCGAAATTAGAACGAATAGCACCTAATAATGTATTGGAATTAGAAACAGATATAACTGCATTTTGCCACTCAATATAAACGGATAAAGGCAACCCGTTCGGGTCTACATTAGAACTATGGGAAATATAGGGGTTTTGCAATGTCCCTATCCATATTTCCGTAGAAGGGTCTCCTAAAAGGTTATACATCTCAAAATAGCGTTTTGTTGTAGATGTATCCCCATAATAATTAAAAAATTTTAATTTTCCATTAAGTATCATCCCGGCTGTCCATGTTTTCTTTAATGAAAAGAAACTTTCTATAACAAACTTTTCCAACATATCATCTTCATCCCAATAGGAAGTCACAGAACTCCCTAAAAAGCCAACGCCGCCTTTTGACGCTCTCTGCCAGGTTTCTCCAAAACATTCAGGTTCAGCATATTGTCCGGTTTCGCATGCGAAACTAAGTACCCAGGGATATACCGTATTAGTTAAAGAATTAACATCACTTTGCGATAAGGGAGGTCCATCTGCCCAACTGATATCAGAACCATGACCGGAATATACTACCCATCCTCTTCCAGAATTAATCGCAGAAATTACATCAGAACTCGTTGCTCCATAAGTTACTGTATATAATTTTTGAGAAACAAATTCTGCTGGTTCAAAATAATTTGAAATCACATAATTGTGCGTTCCCTCTGTAATTTCATAGTTATCTGAACCTGTTAAAAAAGAGGCTTTTATATACCATGGTTCTGTAAGGGTCCATTGTGCTTTTTCATATTTAAGAATTTTATTTAAAGTATTCTGTAATTGAGTTGAACTCGATACACTAATCCTGCCTACCCATAAATCTGGGGTATAATATTCGTCTCCATCTACGATAGAGTAATATAAATCCGTAATGGGATTATTGGGGGCATAACCTGCTGGCGCCTGAATGTAGTAAGGGTCTCCTACTAAAACAACAAATGTAGGTGGAACATCCCAATTATTATATGCCTGTTTAATATAATCCCTAATCGCTGTAAAATTTGTCCCTATATTTGCTACATTTTCTACAGTTACAATAAAGCCTCTTTGTGTCTTCCATTGAACCCATTCATTAAGTTTGCTATTCCCCATAAAAGGAGAAGCAACAATAACAAGCATTCCCACAGGAATATTGTAACCTGTGTTTTCCGATTTTTCCATAGAAGAAGCGGAATTCAAAATATATGGGTTCCATAAGTCATCAACATATTTTGAAAAATACTTTTTATCACGGGACAAAAAGTTTTTTGGTGTATTCCAACGAATATCTAATAAAAGATTTTTGGTGATATAAATTTTTGAATTTAAGGGGTCATAACTTACAGGATAATAGGTTATTTGATAAAGATTTTTTCCACGAACATTCCCAAAAGGTTCTATTTCTGCAACCTTTTCCCCTTGCTTCTCACTGGAATTGTAAACATCATCATTTATTGTAAACTTGGGTCTCTGTACCCCCTGTATTTTTTCCCATGGAGGCTGAATGGGATAAATAGGGTATTGAATTTCTAATTCTTCAGGAAGACTTTGCACATTATAAATTAATGATACATCGGTCGCATTAGGAGGAATTTCTACATATCTTCTCCATGCAGGTAATTCTGGATTACCTATAGAACCCGATGTCCCCATTTCAGGAAAACTAATATGAGTAAAGGTGTGTCCCCCTATGGTTTCTTTTTTAAGTTCGGGGTCAGAAGACAAATTAATTTGAATCTTAATTCCCCCCACTTCAGAAAAAGTGGTTATATTAACTACATCTCCTTCCGCCTTAACAATTGCTAATATTACCATTAAAGGCAACAGGACTAACAATCTATTATTAACCCAAGAAATACTTTTATTTCTTTTCATAATTTCAGCCCACAAATAATTTTAATTATATGTACAACTATAAAATTATACCATATATTAGAAATATTTATTCCCATAAAAAAAGTACTGCGGTCTTTGCAGACCGCAGTAACAGTATGTTGTTTACACCACAATACTACTTACTTCTTTGCTCCCAGAACTGCATCTTTTGCCGCTTTTGCAATCCGGAATTTCAAAACTTTCTTTGCGGGGACCTTCATTTTTTCTTTGGTCTGAGGATTGATTTGAATACGGGCTTTACGGTCCACCACTACCAGTTTGCCTAAACCAGGAATGACAAAACTGGCGGGTGCTTGTGCATAAGCCAACTCTACTAAACTTTGAAGAACTTCATTAATGTTCTTCTTGGTTAACCCTGTTGCTTCAGCAAGCGTGCTGATGATTTGGGCTTTGGTCATTGGCTTATCTTCTTTTTTTGCTTTTTTGAACGCCATAATTGTTCCTCCAGTGGGTTACTCCCCATTGTTTTTATCTGGCTCACTAAGCGCTACAACGGGCAGTGCTTTGTGAATACCATATTTACATTGATATATTAAGATATACAATTTAAACTCAAAAATCAAATTACAAATTGAATTATTTTTAAAATTTTTTAAAAATAGCCTAATAAATAAAGGTTGGAATGTGATTGCTTATTTAATACAAGGTAAAGAAGGTTGTATTTTTGGAAAAACAAATCATTTAGGTATTGTCGTCGTAGATGCATTAAGAGCAAGTGCTACTGCTATCATGTTGCTTCATTCTGGTGCTAAAAGAATTTTAGTTACCGATGAAGTAGCGCATGCTCTCCACATAAAATCCTATCACTCAAACGCATTATTATATGGGGAACGAAATGGGTTGCCTCCTGCCGGTTTTGATTATGGAAATAGTCCACGGGAAACAACACATGCACGAGGTAAGGAAGTTATCTTTACAACCACAACGGGTGCCCGCCTCCTTATTGAAGGATATGATGAAGCCATTCCTTTTTTAATCATGGCTACAACTATTAACGCAAAAGCAGTAAGTAACTTTCTAAAAAAGCAGAATAAAGATTTTGTTGTTGTTCCTGCAGGTTTGTTTGACGATGTAAATTTTTCTGCTCAAGAAGATTGGGTTGCAGGAAGTTATATCGTTAGTTTATTAGATGTTCAAATAGAACATGGAAAAGACGATTATGAATATTGGAAGGAAAAAATCGATTTAGAAGGAATAGAACAGTTGTTCAATTCTGCACCGCACGCAGATAAACTCCGTAAAATAGGTCTCCACGAAGATATTCGCTGGTGTTCTCAAACCAATATTTCTAATTGTATTCCTAAAGTAGTGAAAAAAGAAAAAGAATATATTATTCTTGAAAATATTGGGTCTTATTAATAACTACTCCGGGGTATAACCTTCAGGGGATTTCGCAAGAATAGCCCATGCTGATTTGTCCACCCATTCGTATAATTTTTCTACACCTAAACTAAGCGAATACCACGCCGGAATATACATTAATGTTATCTGCCCATGTAAGTTCCATCGCAAATTGGAATAGTCCCAAATTTTTAATCCTAAAACTTTGTGGAAGATTATGCCTGACACATATTCAACAATAAAGATACCTATCATATAAACTATGGCTCGGAAAGGTAAGGGAATCTTTTTGGCTTTTAACGGGTTCCTAAGCCATGGAGTAACAATACCTAACAACCCATAATCTATCATCATCCAGGGTGAAGAATGTCCATTCATACTTATATTACCATGTGATATGAGCCCACCTATTCCTGTAAATAAGATTTCCATCGTTAATCCTAATATTGCAAACATTATAAATCGAACTAAGGCTCTCTGATACTTCATACAAAATCCTTTTCTTTACTGTTTATTAATCCACTCCTCATGCACGAGGATGGGCATTTTTGTGGGCTTGTGTAATTCGTTCTACACTTACATGGGTATAAATTTGAGTAGTAGAAATATTGGAATGTCCCAGAAGTTCCTGAACCACTCGCAAATCAGCTCCCCTATTTAACAAATGGGTTGCAAAGGTGTGTCGCAAAGTGTGAGGGGTTACTCTATCTGATAATCCTGCCAACATTGCATAATGTTTTATAATCCGCCACAAAGTTACCCTACTCATAGATTTACCTGTTTTTGATAGAAATACGGCAGATGATTTTACTTTGCCTGTTTCTCTTATCCTCAGCCAATTTTGTATTTTTTCGATGGCTACATTTCCTATAGGGACAATGCGAACTTTATCTCCTTTACCTCGAACTCTTAACATTCCTTCATTTAGAGATAAATCATGTATTGTAATGTGAGTTAGTTCGCTTACCCTAAAACCACAAGAATAAAAAAGTTCTAATATCGCAAGGTCTCTTTCTTTATTTCGGGGGGAAGTTTCTGCAACCTTGAATATTTGTTCTATTTCACCTTCGGTTAAAAAATGAGGTAGTTTTTTGGATAAACGGGGTGTATCCAATCCATCAATAGTATTTTTATCAATTATTTGTTCATCATAAAGAAATTTATAAAATCCTCTTAGTGTGCTTAGATGTTGTGCTAAAGAACGAGCGGATATACCTCTCTTTTGAAGAGTTAAAAGATATTCTAAAATAAAATGTGAATTTATTTTTGTGAGGTCATCTATATTCTTCTCGCTGATAAAAAGAATATATGAATTCAAATTCCGTCGGTATGTTATTAGTGTATTTTCTGATAATCCCCATTCAAAGACTGCAAGTTCGAGGAAATAGTCAACAAGAGGTTTCAACTTTGAGGTTATTTCATTCGGATTCATCCAGAGTAAACTCTCCGGGTTCTTTTATGTGTGTTTGTTTTGTTTTTATATCATCACTTGCTTTTTTAATCTTTTCTTCCTCTTCCAATTTCTGTGTAATTTTTAATAAGAGTTTACCTGCATTGGGATGCTCTAATTCTACAGCCTTTTCTAACATCCAGCGACTTCGATTCAAATCGCCCAATTTGTAATAACAAAAACCTAATCCATAATAAGCATCACGATGTTCAGGACACTCTTCACAAATCCATCGGTATAAGGCAACTGCCTCCACAATTTTGCCTCGACTTACTAATGTAGCCGCTTCTCTGGAACGAATTTTAATATCTGAAGAAAAGGTTAGACTGCTTCTGCCGGTAGGTTCTAATCCATCATCAGGTAATGGAAGTTTTACCACAGTTTTAGGAATTTCTTCTTTAGGAGCGGGAGAATCTTTAGCAGATAAATATTCACCATCAGGTCTTTCTATCCGTACGGATAATATTTTTCCACAACGGGGACAAGTTCCCTTCATTTCATTATGTTCTATTTTAGGCAATATTTTAGCACCACATTCGCATTCCAAAATTTGGGTAATTGTTTCATGTCTGTCCATTTAAATACTCCTAAAAACTTATGTTACATCTATTGGTTCTTTGCCTTCATTAGTAGTATCATTTGTACTCTGTTGGTTTTTCTCTTCTTCTGTGTCTAAAACTTCTTTACATGAAAACTTTCCTATATTATCTGCTATATGTCCTAATAAATCCGATTCTACTGCCTTAACTGCTCCACGAATACCGTTAGCAATTCCCAATGCTGTAGAGGCACCGTGTAGGACAATAACAATTCCCTGCACACCTAACAAAGGAGCCCCCGGATATTCATTGGGGTTTACAGTTTTCTTTAATTCCTGGAGAGCACTTCTTGCTAATACAGCACCTAAACGATTCATAGAACTTTTTAAAAGTTGTTCTTTCATAAAATTACCCACGAACTTCGCAACGGATTCTGCCGTTTTTAATATAACATTTCCTACAAAGCCGTCACAGACAACGACATCTGCTTCTCCTCCAAAAACACCATTGGGTTCAACGTTCCCTACAAATTTAATCCCTTCAATTTTACTTAGAATCTGGAAAGTTTGTTTTAAAACACTGCTCCCCTTTACCATTTCCTCACCAATATTAATCAATCCAAGTCGAGGATTTTCGACACCTAAAGCATAATGAGAATAGGCAATACCCATTAAGGCAAAATCACAGAGATGTCGAACCTGACAGTCTACATTAGCACCTAAATCCAGCAGAACAACCTTTCCGCCAATTGTTGGTAATGCCTGGGCTAACGCAGGCCGAGATATCCCTTGCATAATTCCCAGTATAATTCGCGAACCTACCATTACAGCACCTGTATTCCCTGCGCTTACGACCGCATCTACCTCCCCTGCTTTTAGTTTTCGCAAAGCAACCAGAAGGCTACTTTCTTTCTTCTGACGAAGGGCAAGCACAAGCTGGTCTTGCATAGAAATATATTCCGGGGTGTGGACTATCTCTATATTCCCCTTTTTGGGATATTTTTCTAACTCTTTTTTAAGTATCTCTTCATTGCCAACAAGCACAATGTCGCAATTCTGGTCTAAACTGGCTTCCACAGCCCCTTGCACTTCTATAGCAGGAGCACCATCAGAACCCATCGCATCTAAAGCGATGCGCATGTTTTATCTCCAAATTAAAGTTTTGAGTTATTATTCTTCTTCGAGATTCAATACCAGACGATTTTTGTAATACCCACACTTGGGACAAACCCGGTGAGGAAGGATTTTCTCACTGCAATGTGGACATTCAACCAAATTCGGCTTTGTCAAAGCATGATGAGACCGTCTCATATTTTTCTTGGCTTTTCCAGTTCTTCGTTTTGGGACAGGCACTTTTACTCCTCCTTTAAGTTAAGGTTTATTCCTTGAAGTAATTCAGATAATTTTGTATTTGAAAGTTGTGTTTTTTCCTCTTCACAATTGATATTACATGAACATGTTTCATGATTTAAATTTGCACCACATACAGGGCACAAACCTGCGCATGTTTCACTGCATAAAAATTTATAAGGCATATCTAATACCAATTCTTCCCAGACATAGGGAGTCAAATCAATTTCATCTCCTTGAAACATTCTTTTTTCTGCCAATTCATCAAATTCTTCTTTACCTCTCCTGTATTTATTCTCAACATTTCGGTCACTTTCCTCCACAGGATTTAGGTATATATTCCCTTGTCCTCGTTCAAATAACCAAATTATTTCTTTATCCAGTTTATATTGCATATCATCAAGACAACGGTCACATGTATGCTTATAGTATCCTGATATTTTCCCTTGAAATAAAAAGTTTTTCCCTGTTTTCTTTACTATCCCAGTTAAATGTATTGTTTCTATGGGAAGTGCTTCTACATCAACAGGCTGTAATTCCGCAACCTTGATAATTTCATCAATCTGATAACCCTTATCTGATATATCCATTATTCTTATTTTTAGTATATCCAATGGTGTAATCCTCAATCAGATAGGGCTCGTTTTGAAAATTGTATCACACTTTAAAAAAATAATCAAACAAGGGAAATTTTTATTTCCTCAAGGATATGAAAGCATATTATACAATAAATAATAATAAGTTTCCAAAATAATAAGTTTAAAATGAGAAATATTCATTAAATAAGCAATGTTTTGATAAAATAAAAGAATAAACCATAGGAGATACGAATATGACAAAGACCAACGCAACAAAAAAATCAGCCATCATAGTTTCAATATGTATGCTTATCTGTATGGTATTTGGGTTAACTTCCCAGATAAAAGCCCTGAATATTGGAGACCCCATGCCTGATTTCAATTTAAAAGATTATGATGGTAAAGAACATTCATTAACACAATACAAAGGGAAAATTGTTGTAATCGAGTTTTGTTCTCAAGAATGTCCCTATTCTCGAGGTGCAGACCCGGATTTAGCAAAGTTACATGCAAAATATAGCACAAAAGGTGTTGTCTTTATTGGAATTGATTCTCACTTTAAAACTCAACCTGAAGATATAAAAAAATATGCTCTTGAAACAAAAAAACCATATCCTATCTTAAAAGATGTAGAAAATAAGTATGCTGATAAAGTAGATGCAAAAGTAACGCCTGAAATTTTCATTGTAGATAAGGATGGTAAGCTAGTTTACCATGGGGCGTTTGATGACCGTAAAGGACCCGATGGACAGCCAACAGAAAAATATACCGAGAATGCCATCGAAGCCTTATTAGCGGGTAAACCGATAGAAAAAGCAGAAACAAAAGCATGGGGTTGCACTATAAAAAGAGTTCCGAAAAGTTAGTTTTTTCTAAAAAGTATATTTTATGGTAAATATTTATTACAGATGTAGCATTGCTCTTTTTTGTATGTTATTTTTGATGACCTTTTCTTTTTTTCTTTTAGCAGTAGGGGAACAATCTGAAAAAGAACCTGTCATTCACGATATCAAATTGACCCAAATTGAAACCTTGATTGCTGAAAAGAAACCGGGGCTTATAATTATCAACTTATGGGCTACCTGGTGCCCTCCTTGTGTTGCAGAACTTCCTCATTTTGGTAATATTTACAAAAAATACTCCAAAGAAAAAGTTCGTTTGTATTTGATAAACATAGAAGGGAAGGAAATAAAAGAAAAGGTTTTAAAGCCATTCTTAAAAAAGAATGCTCTCCCTTGTCCTGTATATTTGTTAGAAGGAGGAAAACCTGAAGAACTTGAAAAAGTTTTAAAAACAGAAATAAGTGGTGCTTTGCCCATTACGATTATCTACAATTCAGAAGGAAAACTTATTAAAAAATTTGAAGGTGCAATTACCGAGAATAATATAGAATTGGTTTTAAAACAAAATGGCATGTCACCTATTTCCCAAAATTAAGGGGAAATGTCCGAGTAATCACAACATTAACTCCTGTTTCCAAGAAATTTTGAATTATTATTTGTCCACATTTAACAGGAATAGAGATTTTTTGTTTATACAATTGAACTAATAATGGATTGATGTATCTTTTGGGTATGGGTTTGTCTGTTTTCACGGGGATGTATGGCATTTCCTCTGAGTTGGTTTGAACTACTGCAGTAACAACTCGTTTGGGGTCTGTTATTTCTTCATAAGCATAAACCTCTCCTCGTTCACATTTTGCACCCTGAAATTGGTATACCCCTGGAGAAGTTTCTTGAACCGTAATATGACAACCATTAGGACAACTTAAACAAATCACTTCTTTTTCCATAGTTTTATCCTATTAACTAAGTGAAAATTCTATGGGTAATAATTCTCCGTTAGAGACCAAATCATTTAAATCTTCTTGCTTTAATTCCACATGAAACATTTCCGCAGGTTTTACATGTCTTAATGTAAACTGACGAATTGTTTTTTCTCCCTGCCGAACAACCAATGTTGCTTTATCACGAACAATCAGGGAACGCATAGAAAATCGGTTTTTCTCTCCCAATCTATATCTATTGGGAAGAACATATTTCAGGTTTGCACCTACAATAACCTTCCCCTGCTCAATTTTTTCTGTTTTCCCTTGCAAAAAGTTTATTAATTCCTTTCCACATCTCTGTGCTTCATCGGAAACCCAATCAACAAGGTCATGGACATGCAGGACATTACCACACGCAAAAACACCTTCTGCAGAAGTCATTAATCTTGTGTCTACTAAGGGACCACCTGTTTCAGGATTAATTTTAATTCCAGCAGATTGTGTTAATTCATTTTCAGGGACAAGCCCTACCGAAAATAAGAGTGTATCACATTCTACTTTGAAGGTTTTTGTATAATTCGGAGCACCATTCTCCAGAGGGGTTATTTCCACTGCTTCTACTCTATCTTTACCTTCAATTTTTGTAATGATATGGCTTAAGTATAAGGGAATATTAAAGTCATTCAAACACTGAACAATATTTCTTGTAATACCCGATGGATAAGGTAATATTTCCACGACGGCGAGGACTTCTGCACCTGTCCATGTTAACCTACGAGCCATAATCAAGCCAATATCTCCAGACCCTACAATAACCACCCGCTTACCTGGCATGTAGCCATCTATATTAATTAATCGTTGAGCCAGACCCGCTGTAAATATTCCGGCAGGCCTTGTTCCAGGGATACCCAAATTACCGCGATTTCGCTCTCTACAACCCATAGCAAGGACTATAGCCCTCGCATTAATCCTAAAAACACCGTGTTCACTACTACACAGATTTACTTGCTTTATAGGTTGATGAACCGCCATATTTGTAGCAGTCGTATTCAGATAAATATCTATATCTGATTTAACCACATCTTGAATAAATCGTTCGGCAAATTCAGGTCCTGTAAGTTCTTCCTTAAATAAATGTACTCCAAAACCATTATGAATACACTGGGGTAAGATTCCACCTAAAAAAGGTTCTCGGTCAACTATAGCGGTTTTCAAACCCTCTTCTGCCACCTTTAATGCAGCAGCCATTCCTGCAGCACCTGCTCCTATTACCAAAACATCATAGTTTCGTTCTTGCATAAAAAACTCCTATCTCTCTGCTTTTTCATCTGCAAGAGTTTGCAGTCGTTGGGATATTATCCAACTGTTATCTCCCCGTTTTGTAATTTTTTCTATAGGAATACCTGTCTCTCGTGAAATTATCTTTAATATCTTATAGGTGCAAAAAGCCCCCTGACATCGTCCCATACCAGATCGGGTATAAAATTTTATTCCATCAAGGGTCGTATGTCCCTTTGAAATGGCTTCGACAATTTCTGCTTCGGAGACACTTTCACATCGGCAAACAATATGCCCATATTTAGGGTCTTTTTCCACAACATTTTCTAATTCTTCAAAACTTAACTCACGAACCTTAATAGGATGAGGCAAAAATGGGTCGAAGTCTTTTTTCTCTATTAGTTGTAATCCCTCTTGTTTTAGTATGTCTTTTACATAGTCCCCTATAGCAGGAGAAGCCGTTAATCCTGGGGACTGAATTCCTGCGACTTGAATAAAATGCGGTTGTTTTTTAGAAGGTTCAATATAAAAATCATTACCTTTCATTGTTGGTCTTAAACCGGCAAAAGAGGTTATGATTTCCCTTCGCGAAATGGCAGGAACCATATAAGTTGCCTGCATAAAAACGGTTTCTAAATTTTGCGATGTTGTTTCTAAATCATATTTATCATCTGTTTCTATAGCGGTGGGACCTACCATTAATGTTCCTTCAACTGTGGGAATAACTAATATACCTTTTGTATGGGCACCAGGAACAGGGAAAATTACATGATTGGGCAAACCTTTTGCATTCCGTTGTAATAAAAATTCTTCCCCTTTTCTTGGAATAATTTCAAAAAGTTCCGCATCAAATGATTTTGAGACTTCATCGGCAAATAGCCCTGCAGAATTTACCACATATCTCGCTTTGATGATTTCCCCTTCTTTTGATTTAATTATCCAATAGTCCTTTTCTCGTATTCCCTGTTCTACTGTAAATTGTGTTTTTACCTCGACCCCATTTTTTTGTGCTGATTCAACTAAAGCAAATACATAACGATAAGGTTCAATAATTCCACCCGTAGGGGCATATAATCCTCCAACGACATCAGAATTTAATTGAGGTTCTAAACTTAAAATCCGTTCTCTTCCACATATTTCCATTCGGGGAACGCCATTGGCTACACCCTGGGAATATAAATGTTCTATGGTTTTCATTTCTTCAATACTAAAGGCTACAACTATAATTCCTACCCTCTTAAAAGGAAATCCTAATTCATAATGGAGTTGGTCAAACATTAAATTCCCGCGGATTTCCAGACGGGCTTTTAATGATGTAATCGGGTGATGAAAACCGGCGTGTATAATCCCAGAATTGGCTTTTGTAACACCAAATCCGACATCTACACATTTTTCTAACAAAACCACCGATATTTCATAAGTAGACAATTTACGGGCAATGGAAGCACCACAACATCCCGCACCGATAATAGCAACATCATATATTTGACTATTCATTGTTATCTTTGTTTTTCCTGTATTTCTTTAATTTAAAAAATTTTGGGCTACTTAATAACCTAAAATATACCAATTAAAGGACTTCTTTTGCGAATTGGCGTGAATATTTGATTAAGTTTTCTAATCTATCCATCGCTTTTCTGGAATCTATAGATTCCTCCGCGATATGGATTGCATCTTTCCAGTCGGATGTTTTTCCACTTACTAAAATTCCAAAAATAGCATTCAATAAAACAGCATCTCTATACGGAGTTTTCTCCCCAGTCAAAACACTTCGAACTATTTCTGCATTTTTTTCTAATGTCCCTCCTTTAATATTTTCAATAGGATGTCTTGACAAACCAAAATCTTCGGGAAAAACCTGATAATGTTTGATACTATCTCCTGATATCTCTACAACATCTGTTCTATCAGAAATACTTAATTCATCAACGCCATCATTCCCCCAAACAACAAAACCTTTTTTAATTCCTGACTTTTGCAATGCTTTTGCAATCGGTTCTAATAATTCTTTGGCAAAAACTCCTATTATCTGTCCATCTAAAGATACAGGATTTGATAATGGACCTAATAGATTAAATACTGTTGGGAAAGGCAATTCCGAACGGATTTTTGCAACATTCTTCATAGCAGGATGAAATTTTCGAGCAAATAAAAAACCAATACTCACTTCTTCAATACACTTTGCCACTCTATCCGGGGGAAGATCAATAACAACTCCAAGATATTCTAAAACATCTGCACTTCCACAAGAACTGGTAGCACTTCGATTTCCATGCTTTGCCACATAGATACCCGCACCCGCACAAACTAACGCTGTTGTAGTAGAAATATTGAAAGTTCCTTTTCGGTCGCCACCCGTTCCGCATGTATCTATAATCGGATGTTTATCTATACTTATGGGTAAAGCAAATTTTCGCATTGCTGATGAAAGACCTGCCAATTCATCGCCTTTATAAGGACGAAGAGATAATGCCGTTAAAAAGGAACTGGTTAAGATTTCTGAAACATTTCCTTCCATTATCTCTGAAAGAGCCTGGTAATAGTCTTCGCGGGATAAATCTTCATTTTTTACAATCTTCTTTAAAATATCTGGCAATGACATATTTATACCTTTTTGCCAATTTATATATCATAAAAATAAAGTTAATAATTATTTATTTTTTTGGAAATTTTCAAATCACGAGGGGATGAATTATATACACCAATATAATCTATTGTTG
>Ga0116168_1000142_pt1 | contig 74688 bp, 55 predicted proteins | sample AD_UKC129_MetaG_FD_89795 | JGI IMG/M metagenome (GOLD analysis project Ga0116168, IMG submission 89795) | Active sludge microbial communities of municipal wastewater-treating anaerobic digesters from Canada - AD_UKC129_MetaG | ecosystem: Engineered > Bioreactor > Anaerobic > Digestate | place... | reverse complement strand
TGGGAAAGGAAAATATCTTTTCTATAACCAATAATTGAGTTTTTTCTTATTGATTTTTTGTCCTTTTTTCCTCTTTTTTATCTATTTTTATTCCTTTAGGCATACGCCTCCTGCAAACCCCGCTTTATCATCCCATACCACCGCTTCAAATTATACATCGCCATCAATAAAAAGTGATACGCCCCGTTTTTTTCTAAGCCCCGAAACCGACATCCCCGATACCCCATCCATCTCTTTAATATCGCAAAGGGCAATTCCACCACCCCACGCACCTTCGCTATCTCCTTATTTTCTTTCCTTATCGCTTCTGGTAGATCACCTTCTCCCCGCACCCGCCTCCGTATTACCCGATACTTTATACCCCGCTCCTTACACCACTCCTCCCGCTCCTTCGACATATAACCACTATCTCCATACAATTCCTCTACCTCTACCCCTTCCACCAATTCCTCCATTTTCTGACTATCATGCACCGATGCCGAACTCGTACTTATTCGCTTGACCAAGCCTTGCTTATCTGTTAATATGTGTAAATTATATCCATAATATATCTGTTCCCGTTTCTTCGTATATCCCGCTTCCTTATCATATTCCCGCTTCTCCTTCTACCTCCTTCTTCTTCGGCTTCGCGGTCGAGACTATCGTCGCATCTACGATCTTTATCTCTCCCCCTCGAACCATTAAACCTCGCTCCTCCATCTTCCTCCGAACCAATTCAAATACCCACTCCATTAACCCCTGGCTTATCATCTTATTCCGAAACTTACATAGCGTCGTCTCATCAGGTACTGCCCCTCCTACCCCTATCCCCAAAAAAGTTCGGTATATCGGTAGAGCCAAAATCAATTCCTCCGTCTGCGGGTCCGATAATCCATACCACGACTGTAAAAACAAACTACCTACTAATACTCGACACGGATACGAGGGACGCCCTTGTTCTCCCCGGTTCGGCTTATACACCCCTACCTCGATACACTTCCGCTCTATCTCTTCCCAGGGAACCAATTTCCCCATCTGCTCTAAAAATTGCCCCATTCGAGTTGACCTCTGTAAGGATAACTCATACTCCGCAAAACTCATCTGTGGCTCTTGTCCTTGCATGGGATATTCTCCTCTTATTAAATTTCATTATCTCGCTATTCCTTACCGATATTATTAATACCACTCCCGCTCTCTTTCGTTTCATTTTCCCTCGAAACTCCCTCTGTATTACAATAATTAAAAAATTAAACCTTTATTCAGAGATCTCAAATAAAACATTAACAAACAAAATAAAAAAGGGCGAAAGTTTTCATTTCGCCCTTTTTGAAAAGATAAAAAATAATTGGAATATTAGCGTTTTGAAAATTGGAAACGTTTTCGGGCACCCGGTTTCCCGTATTTTTTCCGTTCGACTTCTCTCGGGTCACGGGTTAATAAGCCATAATTCCTTAGCGTTGTACGTAAATTTTCGTTTGCCTCTAATAAAGCACGCGCAATACCATGTCGTAATGCTCCTGCCTGACCTGCTAATCCGCCACCATCACAAAGAGCACGAATATCATACATCCCTTCCGTACCTGTAACTACGAGGGCTCGTTTTGCAATACGAACTAAAACTTCTCGTGCTAAATATTGTTCTACCGGTTTTCCGTTTACAGTAAATTTTCCACTACCGGGTTTGATACGAACACGGGCAACTGCGCGTTTTCTTCTACCTGTCGTTACAATTTCTTTTGTATTTGGGTCTATCACGGTTCTGTTATCCTCCTGTCTTAATCTTTAATTTCCCAGATTTCCGGGTTTTGTGCATGATGTTTATGTTCATTACCAGCGTAAACTTTTAAGTGCTTTACAATTTTCCTTCCTAAACGGTTATGGGGAAGCATTCCCCAAACAGCCAATTCCATAGCACGCGTGGGATGTTTTGCTATGATTTGCTCGTAGGTAAATTCCCTTAATCCACCTTTATAACCTGAGTGCCTGTAATACTTCTTTTGCTCTGTTTTATTTCCCGTAAGAATTGCCTTTTCGGCATTGATAATAATTACATGGTCACCACAATCCATAAAGGGGGTAAAAATGGATTTATGCTTGCCCCGCAATATTTTTGCAGCCTCTGCGGCTACTCTACCTAATACTTTACCTTCAGCATCAATTAAATACCATTTCTTTTCGATTTCATTTATTTTCGGTATAAATGTTTTCACCAATGTTCTCCTCTTAATAAAAAGAAAATAGACATACTTATTAATTTGTAAAACTATTGGAAATGTAACGGGAATAAAAGTATATCAAAAATATCTTTCAATTATCAACTTGTTTAATTCAATAATTTTATTACACAAACTCAATAAGATTATGAAAAATATATAATTTCATGTTATTATATAAACATTATTAATTTAATGTAAGTTAATAATTGATAAAATATACTCGAAAAAGTTTTCATATTCCTGCGGTGCTCGAGATGGACTGCGAAACGTGGTTCCTTAAAACTAATTTTAGGGAGTTCAAAGCCGAGAGCAAAATTCGAGTAGTCTACGACAGGCCTTCATAGTAAAGGAAGTCGGATGGCTATCGTGAGAACACCCACTTATAAAAATTAGGTTCACAACGTTTCCAAAAAGTCCGACGACACACGCGGGATTTTTTTACAAAAAAAATTAAAAAATTTTTGAAGTTTATTCTTGACAAATGATTTTCAATATGATATTATTAATAACAATAAATGAATTAGTAAATTATTAGTCTTATAAAAAAGACTGATTTGACATAATGAAATATAATAAATATAATGATTGACATTATTAAACATAATGATAAAAAATAAGGACAAAAAAGGTGCTATCATTTTCAAGACCTAAAAAAGTAATAGGCATAGACCTGGGAGCCCACTCTGTTAAAACATTACAAATATCTAAACAAGGAAGAAAAATATATATAGAAGAAGCAGGTTATGCAGAAATAGATAATGAATTGGCTGTCGCAGATCCAATCAAAGCAAATACAGATGCTTTACTTGTAGCACTTACAGGATTAACTCCTAAACAAAGTTATATTGTTTCTGCATTGCCCGGAAATACTGCCGTTGTTCGTTATCCTAAAATTACATTGAAACAAAATGAGACCATAGCAAGTGCTGTCCAGAGGGAATCTTCTCAACATATTCCATTCGATTTGAACGAAGTACTTCTATCCTGGGATGTAATAGCACAAGAATCAGAAGAATCCAAAGTGCAGATACTTCTTGTAGCAGCAAAGAATGATGCTATAAATAGTCGCCTTCGCATCTTTCAGGCATGTGATATTGCCTGTTCTGTATTCGATATTGATTCCATTGCGGTATATAATGCAATAGAACGGTGTCACTTATTACATCCGGAGGAAAGCATTGCTATATTTGATATTGGTTATTCTTCTTCAAGTATCCATTTTGTGTGTAATATGAAATCTGTATTCATTCGTGACTTAATGTGGGGGGCAAAAGATATTCTTGATGCTATTGTAAAAGAAAGAAAATGCGATTATAAACAAGCAGAAAAAGAGTTAATATCCGCAAGCAAAGAAACTAAAACTGACCATCCTGAAGCAGTTGAAATTGCCACACCCGAGATAGCAGAAGCAGAAGAGGCAATTATAGCAGAACCTGTTTCTCCTCTTGCACCCTTAGACGAAGAATTTGATATAGATAGACCTCCTGTGGAAGTTGTAAGTTTTACACCCAAAAGCATTCGTGAAATTATGGTATCACCCATGAATCGAATGGTAAGCGAGGTGCGACGGTCTTTTGACTTCTATGAACACCAACTTTATGAGAAACCCGTGCAAAGGATTATTCTTTGCGGGGGTATATCTTGTTATCCTTTAATAGGCGAAACATTGGTGGAAGAATTTAATGTAGATACAGTTGAAGTTGCGGATTTAATGTCTCAGGAAGTTTTACTCTCTAATTCAAAATCATTAGAAATTTTTAAAGAACATTCAGCAAAATTTACTGTTGCCTTTGGCTTAGCAGCACGAGGATTATCCGAAATATGATAAGAATTAATTTACTACCCGAACAATTTAGACCTGTAAAGAAATCCATACTACCATACTTCTTAGCAATGGTGGTATTTGTTTTAGGTCTTCTTTCTATCGTTTTTTTCTACTTATCACTACATCAAAAATCTATTCAACTTGTGACACAAAAGAGTAACCTTCAAAAAGAATATGATTCTCCTACGGAATTAAAAAACGAAGATGGAGAATTTATAACCCTTTCAGGTGTTGTAAATGAGTACCGGAAGTTAGATAAGAAAAAACAGGATTTAGAAAAAAGGGTAGCTGTTATTCAGGAAATTTTGAGTGACCGTATCATCTGGTCTGAAAATCTTTTCTTACTTGCTAATCTGACACCGGAAAATGTTTGGTATGATAGAATTCGTGTTACCTGGCAGACATTCCGAGAAAAGGTTATTAAAATAGACCAAAAAACAGGGAAACCTGTAATTGACCCCAAAACAAAAGAACCCCAATTTGAACAAAAAAGTGTAAAGAAGCCTATTCTTGAAATTACTGGTTATGTAATTAGTGGAGAACAGGGGGAACGGCAAATATCACCTCTTATTGAGAATACAACAGACCCTGAAAAAGCCTCCTATTTTGTGAAGCAGTTTACTTTATTGAGACCCAAGATTGAAGATACAGAGTTTAATGGTTTTTCTGTTCGTAAATTCACATTAGAATATTTAATTGAAGCCAAACCGGGAGTTAAAAATGATTGATTTATTTCGTGGCAAAATAACAATTAAAGATTGGGCAGTCTTTGGTTTAGTTGTGGCCGTTGTTGTTGGATTATTTATTGTTGCTTATCTGTTACTTTTTATTCCTCAACAAAATAAGATTGCACAAATACAAAATGATATTAAAGATTTGCAAAAAAAGATTTCGGATGCGAAAAAAACTGTAGAAAACTATGACAAGTTACAAAATCAAGCAAAGAAAATGGACAATCTGGTGAAAATGTTCAATGAACGATTGCCTGAGAAAAGAGAAGTTCCGAAACTTATGAAACAATTTGAAAGTATGGGCGATAGTCTTGGATTAAAGACCCAACTCACTCCTCTACCAACTACTGTGGATTCATCAAAAGAGGTCATCCCTTATCAGGTTGTGGCGAAAGGCTCTTTTCACCAAATTGTTGCTTTCATTAATCTATTGGAAAAAGACCAGCGTTATTTAAAAATTTCTGACCTTGATATTGGCCCTGAAAAAGCAGGGATTTGTGAAGCAAAATTTGTTCTTAGTACATTCCGATTCGTTGAACAAGAAGATACTGGAACCCAACAACAGAAGAAGTCATAACTATGGATAACAGAAGACAAATAATCATAGCAGGTGCGTTACTCGTTATACTTATCGGTGTTCTTTTTTATCAATTTGTTTTGGCAAAACCAAAACCACCATCATCTCCATCAACGACCAATACCCAAGCTCCGGCTCCAACGCCTGCAAAATCACCCACACCTACCCCCTCAACACCTGTCTCTGCCGGAGGTACATCCATTGCACCGACAATTGATACTTTAGAACAAAATGTTGATGAGATCATTGAAAACTTATTAACTGCCATTCAAATAGTTCAGTTTAACTATCAAGAAATAGTCCCCCCTCGAAATCCAATGACACCACTGGTTGGTGTAATACAGACAACAATGTTTGAAGCAGAGACTCCTGTTCCAAGCACAGAAGTAACCCCGGGACAGGTTTTGAGTAAAAAGATTTCGGCAATAATCTGGGATGAATATCAACCTTTAGCCATAATTGATAATAAACTTGTGGCAGAAGGACATACCTTTCCAGACCGTATACAAGTATTTAAGATTGAACCATCAAGAATCGTATTTAAACTCGAAGATACAATTTTCCCGGTAAGATTAAAGGAGCAATAAAATGCAAAAAAGGAAAAATATCTGTTCCACTTTACATCAAACTGTTATAACAGCACCATGTAAAAAGGGGTATTTTGTTTCTGGTTTTCTGCTGTTTTTCTCTATACTTTTTATTGTTTGTTCATCATCTTTTGCTATTGATGATGCAACAAATTCTATATGGAAACAGCAGGAAAAAACATGGACTTTCCAAATTAAAAATGATTCCAATATGTCCTATCTCATATCGGAAAACAAAGAAAAGAATGAAATTAAACTTACATTAGGATGTTCTGAAGGTACTTCTCTCCCTACAGAACAGATATTACAAGATAGACCTGACTTTATAAATATTGCTTGTTCAAAATCCGATAAATCTGAAGTAGAATACACCTTTTCCATCGCTTCCGATTACTCATATAATGTGCAAAAAGGGGACACAGGATTATTTATCATCTTCAACCCCGTAAAAAATTATACTTCTGAAATTGACAAAGTCGCTTTGGATATACAATCCCTCATAAATAATCCTCATAAAACCGAAACCTCTAATATTGATGAAAAAATCAACTCTTTAGATAACTCTATTTCTAAACTTAGAGTAGAAAATGAACTCAAATTAGCCAAACAAATAACACCTGAATTTGTAATACAAGAACCAAAACAAGTTTTTGCTCAGGATACAACAGGAGCCCAGTCCCTTTCTGTGGGAAATGTTGGGAATCCGGAACGAAAAATTGAAATCCGTGAAGCAGAACCTGTAGAACCTCCTTCCCCACCCTCTCCACCTGTTGTAGAAAACACAAATACGCAATCTCAATCTGAAACTCCACAGACCCCTTCTGAACCACCTAAAGAACAACAAACCGAACAACCTCAAGCACCTCAAGGAACCCCTGCAGAAGAAGGGGCACAACCCCCTATGCCTCGCGAAACTACACCGGAACAAGCGGTAGATGCTACCGCGGAAATAACCAGGGAATTAAGAGAACTTCAATCCACAAATGAAGGAACAGATAAACAATTAGTTCCTATAACTCCTGAAGAACCGAAATCTACAGGAAAACCAGCAGAAGCAGAAAAGCCAAAACAAGAAGCTCCTGAAGAAATAAAAATAAAACCTTCGCCTAAAGGTTTAGATACAATTATTGATTTTGAATGTGAACAGATGCCATTAGCCAAAGTAGTTCCTTTATTAGCCTATAAAGCAGGTATAAATGTAATTGCGGGAGCAGATCTCAAAGGCAATGTTACCATGAGTTTGAAACAGGTAACTCTTAGAAGAGCCATTGAAGCTGCGCTACGAATGAATGGACTTGGAATTATACAAGAAGAAAATATCTATAGAATTGTTCCCTATGAAGAGGCGTTATCCAGTGATAGAAGCACTATTGTTGTCCGTCTTGAAAATGCAAAAGCAACTGAAGTAAGAAAAGTCCTTGAAGAAATCTCCAAGGGTACTAAAGGTCGTGAATTTATTACCCTTAGTGCCAATGATACAACAAATGTTGTGATTGTCTCTGGACCTGAAGAAAGTATTCAGGGATTGGCACAAATGGCGAGAGAATTGGATATAGCCAAACCTGTTATTCCAACAATTACGACAACAATCAAATTAAACTATGCAGAGCCGGAAGATTTGGCAAAATCTATCCAAAAAATTCTTACACCCAAAACAGGAAATGTATCTGCCGATGCTCGTGCAAGAAATATTATCGTAACGGATATTCCGGTTGTAGTTGAACAGGTAAAAGAAATCGTGCAAACCCTTGATGTCCCTGTTAAACAAGTCCTCATTGATACAATGGTTGTAGATGCCACATTAGGAGATGAATCTCAAACCGGTATTGACTGGTTATTAAAATCTGTTCACAGTCAGAGTTGGAGAGATTTTGTAATGTATGGGCCGGAAGGTAGAAAAATTGGAAATATTCAACAACTTGATTTAGGTGGAGCATCTAAAACAGGTGATACTATAGGTAGTCTTACATTTAACATTCTTACAAATGAAATTGATTGGAAGGGTGTTATTAAAGCCCAGATTCAAAATCGGAACGGACATCTTATTTCTAATCCTGTAGTAGCCACCATTGAAAACAAACCTGCCACAATAACAATCTCTCAAGAAATACCTTACATAGACCTTTCTCAAACAAGTCAAGGAGGTGCTTTAACAAACACCCGATTTAAGCAAATAGGTACAGTTCTCGAAGTAACTCCGCGTGTTACTCATGATAATCATGTTATCATTGATATAAAAGGAAAAGAAAGTACTGTGGTAGGTGAATTTAATGGCGTTCCTATTGAAGATATGAGACAGGTTACAAGCACACTTCATATTAACAGTGGTCAGACCATCTTTGTAGGTGGTTTAAGAAAACGGAACGATAGCGTAACCGCCCAAAAATTGCCGATATTAGGCGATATTCCAGTGTTGAATGTTGTTTTCAGGTCTAATCAACGGAAAGCCCAAATTAACGAACTGTTAATCTTCCTTACCTGCTCTGTATTAGAACAGGAATTACCGGAACTTACGGATGAACAGAAAAAAGCTTATGACGACGCCAAGCAGGCACCTATGGATGCCAACCTTGGGAAATACATGGGACATGATGTTCTCCATCCCAAAGAAATGGCTACTCCTCCCTATAAATGGAAACGAGTCAAAAAAGACCAATAATTATTCTTGATACTCTCTTATTAAACGACATATTCATATTTTCTTAATCAAATTTATTTAAACCTCTCCATATAAATCAAAAATCTAAAATTGCAAAAACAAACAAATATATTATATAATTTATTGATTTTATAGTTTATGAATTAAATATATAAGGATTTTGTATTCAATGGAAACTATTAATTTATATAATTTTAATTCAACCATAAAAATGTTATCATTGATGCGAAAAAAGTCAGATTTGAAAAATCTGCTTTCTCCTCCCCCCATTCGTATTTATGCAAATCATTTAAATGTCCCTCCAAAAATATTTGATAAATATTTAAGATTATTCGATTTGCCCTCTTCTGATTTTTTACCTATATCGTATCCTTTTATTTTAACAATGCCCATGCAAATACAATTATTTGCTCATCCTTCAATACTTATAAATCCTTTGGGTTTCTTGCATGTAAGCAATAATATGACATTGTATAAACCTATTCCTAAAGACGAAAAGATGGAAGCCTATTGTCATATAGATTTAACTCGATTAGTAAAGAAAGGACTTGAAATAACTGTAAAAATCCTAATAAATTCTAATTCCGAACCAATATGGGAATGTCATAGCACCTATCTTAAATTCTCAAAAAAGTATAGAGACGAGGAAGGAAATGGGAAAAAACAATTTTCTTTTGAATCGTATGATAAATATGATGAAGAACACCATTGGTATGTATCAAGAAAAGATGCTTTTTCCTATGCTCGGGTTTCTGGCGATTATAACTTAATACATCTTTCGTCGATATTTGCCCGTATAGCAGGTCTTCCTAAACCTATTATTCATGGTATGTGGTCTATTGGGAAATGTTTACATTATTTAAGTATTGATAGCTCAAATACTTTATATTTTTATCATGTATTTAAAGGACCTATCCCCTTAAATTCTTCCTGCAAACTTTGTATAAAGAATACACAAAACGATGCTAAACGCTTTGATTTATTTGTAGAGAATAATCCTCGTCCCTGCATACAAGGAATTATATCCGCATCTCCTATTGAATTGTAAAGAGAACCTCTGAATAGTTTATTTGGGCAACTATAGCACATAGGTAAAACATATTGTTTTTTATCTATGAAGAAAACCCAAAATAGGGATGAAGAAAAAAGAAAATATCTTACAAGTTGACATACACTACTATTATTTTTTGTAGACTGAATTTAATTTAGTTAAAAAATTATAATCACGAATCCCATTAATAGACACGAATAGAAAAAACCCATCATGCATTATTTTAATCAAACAATGTAGATAAAGCGTCCTCGCTTTTGATATTTTTAATTGGATAAGTTTTTTACCACAAAGAACACATAGGCTTTGACAGGGTTCACAATGTAGGGGCGAAACATGTTTCGCTCTTACATATTTTTTATATCACCTCCTCTGTGTCCTTTGTGTAAAATTTCCTTTGTGTCCTCTGTGCTAGATTCTTTTTACCACAAAAAGTGCAAAGACTTTTCTCAAAGTTTACAAAGTGAAAAGAACCTAAAGAAAAAGGCTTCAAATACAATTTTCTTGCTCTTTTATTCCGATAAGAGGATTGCGTACTGTACCTTTATAATTGAGAAGAAAGTATAAATCTGTTAATTTATGTCCTATTGATTACCAACTAAAAAATAAGGCACAGGGAAAATTATCCTGTGCCTTATTTATTATTTAATATACAAAAATTATTTAATTTATACAAATAATGGGGCTAATACTAAAGCAATTACGCACATTAACTTGATTAAAATATTAATAGAAGGTCCGGCTGTATCTTTTAACGGATCACCGACAGTATCACCGACAACCGCTGCCTTATGTGCTTCGGAACCTTTTCCTCCGAAATGACCTTCTTCAATATATTTCTTGGCATTATCCATAGCACCACCACTATTTGCCATCTGAATACCAAGCATAACCCCTGTTGTAATTGCACCAACAAGGAATCCTGCCAAAGCTGGGGCACCTAAACCAAAACCGATAACTACGGGGATTACAATTGCTAAGACACCCGGCACCATCATTCCTTTAATAGCAGACTGAGTGGCAATATCCACGCACTTTTTGCTATCCGGCATAACATCTTCTTTTCCTTCTTTAAGTCCGGGAATTTCCTTAAACTGTCTTCTTACTTCTGCGATAATGGAATATGCGTTTTTACTCACAGCACTAAATAACATGGAACAGAAAACAAAAGGAACCATTCCGCCTATTAAACAACCCGCAAGTATTTTGGGGTCAATTAAAGAAACCTTTGAAGGGTCTAATTTTGCTGATAACATAAAGGCACTTAACAAACCGATTGCTGCATACGCTGCACTACCAATAGCAAAACCTTTTCCGATAGCGGCTGTTGTATTTCCTACAGCATCTAAATTATCTGTGATTTTCCGAACACTGGGGTCAAGACCGGACATTTCAGCAATACCACCTGCATTGTCGGCAATGGGTCCATAAGCATCTACAGATAATACCATTCCTGTAGTTGCAAGCATACCTAAAGAAGCAAGAGCCACACCATACATTCCACCTACTTTATATGCAAGGATAACAGATAAAGCAAGAACAATGACAGGAATACCCGTGCTAAACATTCCGACAGATGTGCCACCTACAACAGCAACAGCAGGTCCAGATTGTGCTTCTTCCGCCAATTTTTGCACAGGCTTATATTTTCCAGAGGTAAAGTATTCGCTGGTAAAACCAACTATAATCCCGGAAACGATTCCATAGATGCAAGCCATAGGAGGTCCCCACCAACTATACTCGGTTCCATCTAAATTAAATGTTCCACCTTTTAAATACCCATAACCCAACACACCTAAAATAGTTAAAACAGCACTTACATAAGTTCCCCACATCAAGGCACTCTGGGGGTCACTTTTAGTAAATGTTTTAACATAGAATACACCAATAATTGAAGCGATAATACCAATAGCGGCAACATAGAAGGGGAATGAAATTACATAAGAACTACCCGTTATCATTCCAGCTACAGCAAGACTTGCAATAATTGATTCTACATAAGACTCTAATAAATCAGCACCTAACCCAGCCACATCACCCACATTATCACCTACATTGTCTGCAATCACAGCAGGATTTCTTGGGTCATCTTCAGGAATTCCTGCTTCTACTTTTCCGACAAGGTCTGCTCCCATATCAGCACCTTTTGTATAAATTCCACCACCAGACCGTGCAAATAAAGCTACTAAAGAAGCACCCATTGCATATCCATTCACTATCTGGGCTTCTCCGTTAAAAATCTTATAAACAATAACTAACAATAATGTTGCAATCCCGACAACGCCCAATCCCATCACAGAACCGCCACTTACAGCAATGTCAATGGCTGCTTTTACTCCACCTGAGCGAGCGGCTTCTGTGGTTCTTGCATTGGAACGCGTGGCAATAAACATACCCAAGAAACCTGCCATGGCGCTGGCAACAGCCCCTAAAATGAAAGCGATAGAAGTTTTCCAGCCTAAGGGCAAATCAGGACGCATTCCACCTACGATGGCAATAAGCACTGCAATAATAAGTACGGTAGCCATTACATAGCGGTATTCTCGCAAAAGGAAGGCTAATGCCCCTTCTTGAATGGCTTTAGAAATCCGTGTCATCTTCTCATTGCCTTGAGATTTTGACAAAACATACTGAATCATGTAGGCAACAACCAATAAAGCAAGGATAGAGGCTGCGCCTGTAACTTTTAAATAACCTAATCCTGTCATAACATTTACTCCTTTCGTTTAGTTAAATTTTATTGTTTTAACCGTATTCACATTTATTTATTTTACTTGCTCACAAACCTTGATATTATCTCATACTTATGATATATTTTGAAGGATGGATAATGCCTTTTGAGCAGCAATCTGGGATGCACTTTTCTTGGTTTTACCCTCCCCTGAAGAAATAAATTTATCCTCTATAAAAATTCCTATCTGAAATTTCTTTTGATGGTCAGGACCTTCTTCTTTTATTACTCGATATTCCGGTAAGGGCCTCTGATTTTTTTGACACCATTCTTGCAATTCAGATTTAGAATCTTTACGGACAGGTAAATGGGAAATTTGTTCCAGGTATTTTTCAAAAATTTTGTAGATAAATTTCTTTGTTGAGTTCCATCCTTTGTCTAAATAAAAAGCTCCGATAAATGCCTCCATTGCATCTTCAAGAATAGAATCTTTATTTCTTCCCCCTGCATTCTCCTCTCCTTTACTCATAAGAATAATATCCGGTAGATTTATATTTTTTGCCACCTGACTTAGTGATTGTGACCTAACGATAGAAGAACGCATTAAGGTTGATTCTCCCGGAGATAATCCCGGATTGGTATTATAAATATATTCAGCAATAGCCAGTCCTAAAACCGCATCGCCTAAAAATTCCAAAGATTCATACATACAACGATGTGTTTTTGTTTTTTTACTATATAATGAAGTATGTGTCATTGCCATCTTAAATAAATTAATATTTTTGGGCTTAAATCTTAATCTTCTCGCCCAAGATAAAAATAAGATTTCCCACTTACCCTCTATATTTATCTCCATAAGATTAAATTCATTTTAACGATAATACAAAGTTACTATATTTTATCAAATTGATTTCCTAATATCCAATTTAAAACCTATGCGAAAAAAAATCCCTGCAAATAAAATTTATTTACAGGGATTATAAATATTCTTTGTTTATTTATTTTACCCGGGATAACACATATTTAATGGCGTCACCCACAGTAATAATTTGATTGGCATCATCATCTAACTGGATATTAAATTCCTCTTCAAGAGTCATTAATAATTCCGTTAAATCCAAGGAGTCTGCCCCTAAATCTTCTATAAAACGCGCCTCATCCGTAACCTCGTCTATGGAACGACTTAAACGGTTGGCGATAACTTCCTTAATTTTACTGACTAAAGCATCGGTATCTGTCATTTTTTCACCTCCTTTCGAAAATATAAAATTATTTCCCACTTTTGTTACATCATTTTACCAAGATAGGTTGTTTAATGTCAAACATTTTACATTCTAACAATTAATATACATACAGATATATGTTGGATATTTATTTTTACAAAAAAGTTTCAAAATATTGTTTTTTGCATACATTTATTTTATATTGTATGATTATTATGAACTTTACAAAAGCAACTTAAAACAAATTAGAAAGGAGAAAGATATGGCTAATTTTCGTTTAGGGTTTATCGGTGCTGGATTTATTGCCCGTTTTCAGACAAAAGCATTACAAGGTGTCCGTGGGGTAGAACTTGCAGGTGTTTATGCTCTAAAAGGGGTAGGTGAACTTTCCTCTTTATCGAAACGATTAGGCGTTGGAGATTGTAAGGTTTATAAAAATATTAAAGACCTTTGTGAAAATGTAGATGCGGTTGCTATATTTGCTCCGAATTTCGCACGATTAGAGATTATGCAAAAAATTGCGGATGCAGTTAAGGGAGGGGCAAAAATTAAGGGGATTATTTGTGAAAAACCTTTGGGAAGAACCGTAAAAGAAGCCATGGAATTGGTAAGCATAGCAAAATCAACAAAATTACCTACAGCCTATTTTGAAAATCAACTTCACATGAAAGCTATCCGCAGTCAGAAATCGCAATTAGCATCTGTTGAAGAAGTTATGGGACCCATAGCGTTGGCTCGTTCCTCCGAAGAGCATTCCGGTCCTCATGAAGGCTGGTTCTGGGACCCAACAAGACAGGGAGGAGGAGTTCTCTGCGATATGGGTTGTCACAGCATTGCCTGTTGCTGGTATGTATTAACTCCCCAGGGGAAACCTGTAAATTATTTGAAACCTATCAGCGTATCTGCAGAGGTAGGACTACTAAAATGGGGATTGCCTCGATGGAGAAAAGAATTGTTAAAGAAAACAGGAGTAGATTATAGCAAAACACCCGGTGAAGACTTTGCTACAGGGATAGTAACTTTCCAAAATCCTAAAACAGGACAAATTGTAAAAGGGCAATTTACAAATTCCTGGATGTATGATAAACAAGGGCTGCGATTGATGATGGATGGTTTAGGTCCCGGATATGCATTTGAGTTTAACTCCCAGATGTCTTCGCTACAAGTTTTCATTGGAGATTCTGCTGCAGAAGCAGTTGCCGATGCGGAATCAGCGTTAGAAAAATCAACAGCAAGTCGTGGATTATTGATTGTAGAACCCAATGAACCTGATTTATATGGGTATGTAGATGAAATTTGCGATGCTATAAATTCCTTCCAAAAGGGGAAAGATGCTTTTCTAAACTTTGAATACGGATTGGAAATAACCAAATTATGTCAAGCCGCTTATATGTCCGCAGAACAAAAACGGGTAATTGACTTAACAGATAAAAATACCCAGAAAGAATTAGAAAATTATGTTTCATTAATAGCACAAGGTAAAGGTAGAGAAGTTTTACAAATAATAGAATGAAATACAAAATGATATAAAAAAAACAATAAATCGGAGTTTTCAACTCCGATTTATTGTTTTTATACAGAATTTTCCCATTCATGTTCTCTTTGTGATAAAATATATATGCTACAAATTGTATTTGATTATTCAACTGAAAATAAAACAAGGTTATTTTTGATGAAAGATTTTCTTTATATCAATAACAAAATATTCAGAAAAAATTTATGTTTTTTTCTTTTATCATTATTAATTTTTCTCTTTTTATTCACTCATCCAGGCTTTTCAGAATTAAATGCTGAACAAAAAATAATAGAAAAACAAGATGGACTAAATATTACCCAAAGTTTATCGCAAAACCCAGATTGTGCTGTAGACTCTTTTCTTGATGTATCTGTTGAATTAACATATTCGGGAGAAGAGCCCCTGCTTACATTAGGAGTAGAAGAAATAGTCCCTGATGGGCTTGTTTTTGAAGCAGTCATAAGTGGTTCTGCACCTCCATTGCAGCCTTCAATAGGTGCCTCTGGAATCTTAGAATTTGGCTGGATTTTTGTTCCATCTTTTCCTGTTTCTTTTACATTTCGTTTAAGATTTGCACAACCTATTAGTGGGGGAAATCAATCCATTACAGGAACTGGTATTTATGGATTATCTGGGGACCCTCAAAAAACAGAACCTATTGTCTCCTATTTTGATTGTCCGATTACTGAAGGTCAAATCGAAGGGGAAGGGATAGTTGAAGGTAGCACTGAAGGTAGTGAAGGAGAAGGAACATTTGAAGGAGAAGGTATAGTGGAAGGAAGTCTTGAAGGTATTGAAGGGGAGGGAACATTCGAAGGAGAAGGGTCTTCGGAATCCGTTTCATTTAATATATCTTCAAAATCGGGCGACCTATACTCCCCTGAACAAGAAATGGAATTTGAAGTAAATATTTCATATTTAAATCCTCTGGAAATTACCGCATTAGGGGCAAAAGTATTTTTACCTAAGTATTGGCAGTTTGTGAAATTTATTTCCGGGTCTCCTCCTCCTATATATTATTTTGATACAGAAACGGGTCAAATAGAATTTGCATGGATATTTGTCCCATCTGGAGGAATTACTTTCTCTTTTTCCGTTCGTGTGTCTCCTGAAACGGAGGGTATACAAGAAATTTCGGGTTATGGTATATACAGAACAACTGGGGACCAAATTACAACAAGTATCTCTAAAATATATTTAACACCTGTTCCAAAACCAGACCTTGCTTTTATTTCAGGGACAGTTACGCCCACGACACCTTTTTCTCAAGGAGTTATAACAATTAAATATACAGCTCAAAATACAGGTTTTGTAAATATCGACAATAAAAGTTGGATTGATTGTTTCTACTTATCCAACGATGAACGGCTTGACGAAACAGATATTGAAATAACTTGTATTACCAATAATACTTCTGTTTCTGTAGGGGAACAATATACAAATACATTAAAAGCAAAATTACCTTCCTCCATATCTGGTAATTTTTATATTCTTACTTACCTTAACAAAACAAAGACTGTTTATGAAGAGTCAATGGGTAATAATATTGGGGTTATCGAAATCATACAAATACAACCCCGAGAATATGATTTTCAACTCACTACAGATATAACAGAAGGAAATACAGGGATACCTATTCCTATTAGAGTGTATGCATATAATCCTGAAAATCTACAACCTGCTGTAGGGAAACAAATTATTTTACAAATTACCCATCGAGGATTTTCAGAAACAAACTCATTTACTACGGACTCAGAAGGGAACATATACTATACATATTACCCTGTATCAAACACGGAAGGAGGAATATACAGCATTTCAGCCAAAGATGCAAGGGAAGAAGATTATCCTATTACTAAAGAAGTCTCATTGCGGGGACTTACCATAACTCCTACAAATTATTCCCTTGAAGTTATCCCTGATAAAATATATACTATTCCTTTTGATATTATTAATTTAGGAGATACGGAAGAAAAACAATTAACATTCGTAGTAACGGGAATACCCTCTGATTGGAATTATGATTATGTTATTCCATCTTCCATACAAGGTCAATCTAAGGAAACTTGCAAACTTGTTCTGTATTCAAAGCCAACAACACAAAATAATTTTCCTATAACACTTAGTTTGCAAAGTAATTCAGGAACTCGCGCTACGGCTCAATACGATATTAGTCCCAAACCCTATCAAACGATAATTACATCTATGCCTGAAGAGGTTTCTCTGCCTTTGGTTATTGGGGAAACCCAATTTTATACGATAGAACTAAAAAACCCAGGTGGAAAAGACTCGGGACCTGCTCAGATACAATTAGAGCCTAATAATCCTAATATTCATTTAGTTAGTCCAAATGCAATTTACAATATTCCCGCAGGTGAAAGTTATTTTGTTTCTTTACAGGTAGGCATCCCTTTTATTGAAATACCCGAACCTATAAATACCTCTCTTTCTATAAATTTTCAATCTGGGTTAAATGTTTCTATTCCTGTAAAAATTATTCCAGATACCACAAAAAGTTTAACAATAAATGTTTTAAACAAATATACGAATGAATCCATCCATAATGCAGATGTTTCTATCGTTAATGAAAGTACTGTTCTCTATTCTTCTAAAACAAATAACGATGGAAAGATTGAAGTAAACCACCTTCCAGAAACACCTTTTTCTATAGTTGTAATGAGCGAAGGATTTGAAAGTCAAACCTATTTTATATCCCATTTAAAAAATACTCATGAAACAATTGACATTCATTTAGAACCTTTCTCATCGGAACAATTCTGGTGTTATACTATTGATGAGAATCAGAACCCTTACCTCACTTCAATATCAAATACATCCACACTGGAACCGAACAATACTTCTGCATTAACAATATCACCAGGTTATATTCCTTTTATCACCACGGGTTCACCTTATTATTCTACTCTTTCCATTACGAATCAAGGGAACAATCCTGTACATGATGTATATTTATATCCATATCAAACTGATTTATTAAATACACAGTATCCTGTGCAATATTTAGGGACCATCGAACCTCAATCTTCCATTAATATTCCTGTTATTACACAAGTTTCAGAATTTTTTGACTTTGATTCTATATGTTCTTCATCAGTTTTGACAGGTATTACTTTCTCGGAACAAATAAATAATAAAAACATGTCACAATTCATGGTAATACCTTTATGGAATACGGGGGCTTTATGTCCTGATTATACCCCTGTCTATGGAGACCTATATCAAATAAAAGAAACAAAGCCTGAGACAGTCATTGTTCCAATAAACATTCAAGTATTACTACTCGATAATCAATCTAATCAAGAAGTACCCATTCTTTCCTATTCAACGGGACAAATGACACTATCTACCGGCGAGGTCTTACCTATCACAATGAGAGTAGCCAATCAGATAGGACTTTATGAGCAAATGAATATTCAATGGCAAATTAAAAATACGGAAAATGGAGAAGATATAACATCTCTGTTTCAGATTTATGAATTATCTAATTTGAATAAAACAACCATGTCAAAAGATAGTATAAAGAAAAAACAATGGCTGGTTTATCCGTTAAATGAATTTTGGGAGAATCCTACATCTGAAATTAGTTTGTCTGCACAAATTTATATTACTTCTTTACAGGGAACATGGGATATATCCTCTCCCCCACTACCTATAAAAATCCTTTCTCAACCGATATTAACGGAGCATGTATTTTCCCCGCAAATACACGAGTTGCAAATTTCATCCAGTGCAGAAAACCCTCAAGAAACAGTCCTCCCATTAGCCATTCTATCTTCCCCGTCAGGTAATATTAATTATCCTGTAAAATTTGAATGGGAGGATATTCAATACATACATGAAACGGGTAGTATTGCGTCTTTGTCTTTAATTCAAACGAAAATAAACGGAATAAAAACAAATTATCCACAATTAACTTACAACAACCTTTCTTTTGAAAAAGAACAGGCTCTTTCCTATCTATGGTATTTTCTATCTCCACCTCTTTCCAATAAATGGAATCTAAACTCTCGATGGACATATAAAAATGATAAGGGAAGTCCATTACCTCTTATAACAAAGGAACAGTATCACGATTTAATCCATACTATTGAAATTACAGGAGATAATGCTTCAATAATTACTGGATTGCTTAGCAACGATGATAATGATGGACAAAGAATACCTGACAATATTTATTTACCTGATGGAAAAACTTTAAGTATTTCCGCACCATCAAATCCTGTATGGGTGCCTACAAGAAATTCCCCCAAAGAATACGGAATTTCTTACACCTCTTTACAACAGACTGATTATGTTTATTTACATTCCAATTTTCCAGAAGATGTTCCTGAAAATGCCGTTATTCTTCGTATCCGAAGAATAGATATGAGTGTTATTCCATCTGCAAATTATTGGGTCAGTAGACCTACGAATACGAGTCATAAACATGACCTTGAAAAACCCTCCTTACACTTTGTTGACAAATCTGGTTATAACTCATATATCGTAGAATTTCAATCAGAATCATTAGAAAATCAGCCTCCTATAGCCAATGCAGGAGAAGATATAACAAATGTATATCGTCCATCATCTATTACTCTTGATGGGACAGGTTCCTACGACCCTAATGGGGACCGAATTAATTATTCATGGAGTCTTATTAGTAAACCTTTTGATAGTTTTGAATATCTAAGAAATGCAAATACTGCAAATCCTATTTTAATTCCCGACCTTCCAGGAACCTATATTGCACAACTTATTGTTTCAGACGGTTTTGCACAAAGTGAACCCGATACTGTTATTATTGAAGTCATTAATCGTCTACCTGAAATTATAATTAATGGTCCACAGAAAGCACGGCCTCGTGATATTGTTACATTAGATGCGTCATCAGTAATAGACCCGGACGGAGATGAAATAAACTTTCTTTGGAAATTGGTAAAAAAACCTGATAACAGTCGTGTATCTCTTCAGGGGGTTTTAAATAATATTGTAACAATTACACCGGACTTATTAGGTCAATATGAATTTATATTGTACATTTCAGATGGCTTTGATAATTCGTTTATGCAATGGCAATTAGATGTTTATAATCATCTCCCTGAAATTGCGATTAATTTTCCGACCCCTGTTTATTTGAATACCAATGTTTCTATTTCTGCATCAGCAACTTTTGACATAGATAATGACCCATTATCATATCAATGGCGATTGGTATCAGCACCTGCGGGAAGTAATTCAATACTTAGTTCAACATCACAACCCGAAATTAGTTTTATATCCGATAAACGAGGCACTTATACATTGAAACTTGAGGTTTCCGATACTTATGAAAAAACAGATAAAACCATCTCTATACAATGTGTAAACAGGAAACCCCAAACAATTGTAACCCCCAGTGCTATTGAAATTCCTCATGGTGAAACGGTTCTTTTCGATGCTACACAAAGTTCTGATTCAGATAATGACCCACTTACTTTTAATTGGGAACTTCTATCCCGACCTATATTAAGTAGCGCAGAGATTTATTTAATTCAAAATAATATAGCTGGGCTAAAAACAGATGTCCCAGGGAAATACAGTGTTACTCTTCAAATAAATGACGGTTTTGAATCGGGTGAGTTAGTAACCTCACAAATTACAGCAACGAATAGTTCTCCCGAAATACAATGTCCGGAACAACCTATAACAGGTTCTGTAGGGCAACCTTTAACCATACCATTACCTGAAACAGATGACCCAGAAAATGACCCTCTTACATATTCCTGGAAAATTATTTCAAAACCAGTAGAAAGCACGATAGGTTCTATAAACTCAACAGAACCTGAATTTACATTCACACCTGACCGTAAAGGAACTTATGAGATTCAAGTTACGATATCAGACCCATGGGGAGGTAATGCTTCTTGCGTTATTACTGCAGAAATTTCTAATCAACGCCCTGTAGCGATAATTCAATCCGAAACACAGGGGTTTATAAATAGCCCTGTACCTCTCTCCGCAGAAGATAGTTATGACCCCGATGGAGATACTATCAAGGGTTATCAATGGACACTCATTGCTAAACCTCAGGGAAGTTTTGCTCAATTATCCAATCCTGCAGAAGTTATAACACAACTGATACCTGACCGTCATGGGGATTATCAAGTGCAACTTCAAGTTTACGATGGAAATATGTGGAGTAATCCGGTTATAGCAATAATTACTACGGAAAATCGTCAACCCGTAATTACTATAATTTCTTCTGAATATCTTGAAATTGGAACTACTAATGTTTTAGATGCATCTTTAAGTTACGACCCGGATGGAGATGAACTTTCCTTTAACTGGAAACTCCTCGATAAACCCAAACGGAGTAAAACGGAATTAAGTAATAACGTTGAGTCTATTTGTTCCTTCATACCCGATTACCCGGGATATTATTCTATTGAATTACTTGTATCAGACCCATATTCCTCTGTAGTTCGTTCGGAAATCGTTCTCAGGACTCTTAATGTCCCACCAATAGCAATCATATCTGCCCCTCAGATAATAAAAATAGGCGATGAAGTAACAATAGATGGGACAGGTAGTTATGACCCCGATGGAGATACTATTACATATCAATGGCAGTTATCTTTCCGACCTAATGATAGTCAAACTACTTTAAGTTCATTAACAGAACCTACAACACGATTGTATATTGACAAAGAAGGAACTTATACTATTGAACTTCAAGTTAACGATGGAAAGACAACATCGGATATAACAAAAATTTCTCTTTCCACAGGGAATGTGGCTCCTGTAGCAATTGCAGGGACAGATAGAAATGCAGTAGTAGGGACACAGTGTTATCTTGATGCAAGTTCCAGTTATGACCCCAATAATGATGAGTTAGTTTATATCTGGGAAATCATATCAAAACCTGTTGGAAGTCAGGCAGAACTTTTTGATGCGAATTCACCCAAACCTTACTTTATACCTGATGTGGAAGGCGATTATGAGATACAGTTAATCGTCTCCGATGGGAAACTATTCAGCAAACCTGTTCTCGTTAGAGTCAGTACCACAAACAATCCTCCTGTGGCTCAATTGAAACAAGATAATTTTCAGGTACATGTGGGGGATATTGTTACTATTGATGGTTCAGATAGTTATGATGTAGACAACACTCCTATTTACTATGAATGGATATTATTGTCAAAACCCGAAAACAGTGCAGTAATAATACAAAATGCAGACCAACCGACTATCACATTAAACATAGACAAAAAGGGCTTCTATCAGGGGACACTTGTTGTCAATGATGGTTTCTTAAGAAGTAACACAGTAAACTTCCAGATTACATGTATCAATCGTTCTCCTGTGGCTGTTATTAAAGGACCTGAAACAGCATTTATTGGAGATGAAATAATTCTGGATGGTTCAGATAGTTATGATTCTGACATGGATGTAACTGAATTGAAATATAAGTGGTCTATTGTTTCTATACCGACAGGAAGTTCTGTTGCTTTATTAAACCCCACGGCAAAAATTATTAATTTTACAGCAGACATAGAAGGAACTTATGAATTCCAACTTGTTGTAAATGACCAGGAAATAGATAGCAGCCCGATAAGACATAAAATAACTGTTACTTGTAATAAGCCGTCACCTCCTTCAGGAATTTCTGCTACTGATGGAATTTACCCTGACAAAATTTTTATCTCATGGAATTCTTCCCCGGGAGCCGTAGAATATCGTGTTTACAGGAACGATGAAAATAACCTCGCATCTGCTGTTCCTATATCACCATGGACAAGTAACCTCTATTATGAAGACATAATAATCATTGAACCTCAAGAGCAGAATAAAACTACTTGTGGATGTTCATCAAATTGCAATGATATGTGTAATCCTCATGGGAAAACGATAACAAAATTTTATTGGGTTATTGCAAGAATTAACAAAACCTGTGTTAGTGATTTTAGTAATTTGGAAAGTGGTTCTGTTAAGATTTCCTCTTCAAACCAAAAATTACCAGACTTTATTTGTAATATTTTAAGAATTTTTGCAAACTGATTTAAGTAACAGTTGGGTCTACATGCTCAAACATATGGAACAATCCGATGGTTGAGCGTGTCAAATCGAATATACCGAATAGTGTTCTCTATGAGTGTAGGAATGGATAGGGAAAATAAAACAATCGAAATAGATAAAATAAAATGGATAAAAGGGACTGACAACTTATAATTTCTTATTTATCCTCAAAAACACATTTATAATCCTTTTTATAAGACATACAACATATAAGGGTAAAATATTTTTTGTTCTTCCTTTAGGACAGATATTTCGTCTGTGCTTTTTTTCTGATCTCGAATCATACTAACAAACACAAATAAAAATAAGTATCATTAATGCAAAGGTCGTAAAAAATATACATTTCATACTTTAAATGTATATACATAGAATTTTTATTCATAGAAGACAAAGAAGAACACAGAGAATTTGCTGAAAATATTTTGTAATGGCGAAAAAACAAAAAAATTTGTAGGGGCAATTCATGAATTGCCCCTTTTATTATTTTTTTTGCAATAAGGTTTAATTTATTGTTTATAATATAACTGTTAGATGTTAAACTATTGTAATGTAAGGTAAATTTATATGATTAAAGCAAGAGCAGGCAAAGTAAATTTTTTTTTAGGTGCAGGAGCAACATTAATTTTAAGATTATTGGGTTGGAAGGTACAAGGTCCTCCTCCTCCCTACCCTAAATATGTTGTTATTTTTGCACCTCATACATCTAATTGGGATGGATTGGTAGGAATTTTATGTAGTTTTGCATTAAGGGTTCGTGGAAATTGGTTAGGCAAAGGTTCTTTATTCAAAGGTATTTTTGGTTGGTTTTTGAAAAGAATTGGAGGAATTCCCGTAGACCGTTCTACACCTCATCGATTTGTAGAACAGGCAGTTGAACTTTTTGAAGGAAATGAACAAGTGGTTCTCGCTATTGCACCTGAAGGCACAAGGGAATTTAGCGACCATTGGAAAAGCGGTTTTTATCATATTGCCTATCATGCAAAAGTTCCTATTGTTTTCGGCTTCTGGGATTATAAAACTAAGAGAGTTGGAAATTCTGGTGTTGCGTTAATACCAACAGGAAATATAGAAGAGGATTTAAAAATCATTCGCGATACATATAATCAATTCTTGCCGAAATATCCTGAATGTAGAAGCCTCGTTCAATTTAAAGAAACACAAATCTTGAAAATAAACAAACCCTCAGACCAAAACCACAAATAAAAATTTGTAAAAGGGCCATCATTTTTGTAATATTATTCATAAATATAAAATTCAATAAAAACAATTAAAGGGTATAAGATATGGGAACATTATCCTGTCCTTTCTGTAAAACAGAATCAGGTAACATTCAAAACACCATTAAAGCCTCGATTTATTTAAAGGCTGTATTACCATCTCTTGTTGACCTCGTTCAGTTAGACAAACCTGCAAAAGATTTAATTCAATCTGCCAACGAGAAAATTTTCTTTTCACTTCGAAATGGAGAAAAAACTTTTTTAAAGATTGAAAACGGAGAAATTTCGTATTCTCCTGAAAAAGTGGATAATCCTACCATCCACATTCTTCTTATGAGCCCTGAACATGTAGTACAAGTTTTTGAACAAGGGAAACTCCCTTTCTTATTAAAAGGTTTTACACGGATTTCTTTTCTAAAGAAAAATTTTGATGCACTTACCAAACGATTAGAGTATTATTTAAAAGGACCGCAAAACTATACCGAAGAAGAGAAAAAAATATATGCGATACTCCAACTTAAAACAGCCCTGCGTTCTGCCGAAGTTCTTGCTGAAAAAGAAGAAGTATCTAAAAAAATACTTGCAGGCACACCTCCGGGAATATTAAAAGTAAGTATAGAAAGTATTAATTTTGCAGTATATTTTGGATATGTAGATGGTAAATGGAAATATGTTGACCCATTATCAGAACAAAATATTAGTTCCGTTTTGAGTTTAAAGGACCTTGAAACTACCAAACTTTTGCTTACAAACAAATTAGATACATTTGCGGGTTTAGGATTGGGGAAAATTCATATTTCCGGAATCATACCTATTATTGATAATGTAGGACTGGTTTTAGGGCGAATTACGCAATATATTTCTTAAACAGTAAAGGAGTTGTATTTATGCAAGTTTACAACTATTCGGAAAGTCAAAAATGGTTTGAAAGAGCAACTCGTGTTATTCCTTGTGGGGTATACGGACATTTCAGTCCAGCTCCCTGTGTTCCGACAAATGCTTATCCCTTTTTCAGCACTCGTGCTGATGGGTGCAGATTCTGGGATGTAGATGGAAATGAATTTATTGATTATATGTGTGCTTATGGTCCGATGATTATGGGCTATCACAACCCTGTAGTAGATGAAGCATTTATAAATCAATTGAAACAGGCCGACGCCAATAGTATTGCTTCTACAAAAATGGTAGAGTTAGCAGAGTTTTTAGTTGATTTAATTCCTGTAGCGGATTGGGCATTTTTTGCTAAGAATGGAGCCGATGTAACGAACTATGCAGTGATGATAGCCCGTGCAGAGACAGGCAGAAAAAAAATTATAGCCATCAAAGGAGGGTATCACGGAACAGCGCCCTGGATGCAGGGGATTGGTCATCCCGGGGTCACCGAAGAAGATGTAGCCAATGTTATTCGGATTCCCTGGAATGATTTGAAGGCACTGGAACAAGCATTAGAAGAAAACTATGGGCAGGTTGCTGGTTTTATATCCTCTCCATATCATCATCCTGTGTTTGCAGATAATGAATATCCCGCAGAAGGTTATTGGGATAGCGTTCAGAAGTTATTGAAAAAACATGGTGTTGTTTTAATCAGTGATGATGTTCGGGCGGGTTTTCGACTTCATTTAGGCGGTTCTAATGAATATTTCAAATTTAAACCTGACTTAATATGTTTTTGTAAAGCCATTGGTAATGGCTATCCTATATCTGCCCTTGTAGGCAAAGAAGAATTAAAAGTAACCGCATCCAAAGTATTTCATACCGGTAGTTATTGGTATTCTGCTGCTTTTATGGCAGCTGCAATAGCCAATCTTCAAGAATTAAAAAGATTAAAAGCACCCGAATATTTTGAGCAATTGGGAAATAAGTTTAATGAAGGTTTAATTAAGTTAGCCAAAGATTATGGATTTAATTTAAAAGTTACAGGGCACCCTGCTATGGCATACTATCGAATTACAGATGACCCCAGTCTACAACTTCATCAAAGATGGTGTGCAGAATGCACAAAACGAGGAGCCTTCTTTACTTCCCACCACAATTGGTTCTTATCTATGGCTCATACTGATGCCGATATCCAAAAAACATGGAATATTTGCGAGGAAGCATTTAAGGTTTTAAAATCATCTATATAATATAAAAAAGATTTGTAGAGGAGTATTCAATTATGCCCTTAACAGAACAAGAACACAAAGAACTAAAAACCATTGCTAAAAAGATAAGAAAAGACATCGTCGATGTTACCCATTGGTCAGGTGGAAGCCATATCGGTGGGTCTTTAAGTATGGTGGATTTTATGGTCGTTCTTTACTGGAAATATATGCGAATAGACCCTAAAAATCCATCGTGGGAAGACAGGGACCGTCTTGTATTGAGTAAAGGACATGGGGGTGTAGGACATGCTGTCATTCTTGCGAACCGTGGTTACTTTGATTTTGAATTACTAAAAGAATTCAATCAATTTGGGTCTGCTTTTGGTATGCATTTAGATTCTAAAAAAGCTACGGGAGTTGAAGCATCAACCGGTTCTATGGGACATGGTCTTTCTCAAGCATTGGGAATGGCTTTAGGTGCCCGCGTATTAAAGAAAGATTGGAAAATTTATGCGGTTCTTGGTGATGGGGAATGTAACGAAGGTTCAATCTGGGAGTCGGCCATGGCGGCAAATCACTATAAGACCAGCAATCTTATCGGTTTTTTAGACCGCAATCACATGATGATAGATGGACCTACTGAGTCGGTTATGAGTTTAGAACCTATTGATAAAAAATGGGAAGCCTTTGGTTGGTATACACAGGTTATTAATGGTCATGATATGGTCCAGATATGCAATGCTATAGATAAGGCACTTAAACATACCGAAGGGCCTTCTATGATTATATGTGATACCATCAAAGGCAAAGGTGTTGATTTTATGGAAAATAATCCGGCATGGCATTATGGCGGACTTAACGCTGAACAAGCAGAAAAAGCAAAACTTTCCATAGATAAAATGTATCCAGATGTACCTTAAAATAAACCCTAATAATGAAGAGGAGAAGTAATATGAGCCCTGTGGGAGGTTTAACATGGACGGTATATGATGCCGACAAAATGACCCAAGCAGAAACATACGGACTTGTTTTAAGCGAATTGGGAAAAATGAATCCCAAAATAGTGGGTCTTTCTGCAGACTTAGCCAAATCTACCAAAATTGGTAAATTCGGGGAAAAATTCCCTGAGCGTTTTTTTAACTTAGGAATAGCTGAACAAAATATGTTTGGCGTTGCGGCAGGTTTAGCCAAGGTAGGACTTCTACCTTTTGTTTCTACATTCTCCGTTTTTGCATCCATGCGTGCGGTAGAGTTTTTAAGGACGGATGTCTGCTATCAAAACCTAAATGTAAAAATTATAGCAACTCATGGTGGGACTTCCTTTGGCTCTGCGGGAACAACCCATCATTCCATCGAAGACCTTTCCATTATTCGCGCTATCCCCAATATAAAACTTATCGTTCCTGCGGATGCGGTAGAAACTGCATTAGCAGTTCAGGCATGTGTTGAAGTTGAAGGTCCTGTATATATACGGATTGGACGCAGTTTCGAACCTCGCGTGTATCAAACAGACCAATATGGTTTCCAGATTGGCAAAGCGGTAGAAATGAAATCGGGCACGGATGTAACGGTTATAGCCTGTGGTGCTGTTGTTTATCACGCTGTAGAAGCAGCCAATATATTGGAACGGGAAGATGGTATATCGGTCCGCGTATTGAATATGCATACCATTAAACCTATTGACCGTGAAGCCATCTTAAAAGCACTCATGGAAACAAGAAGAATTGTTACCTTTGAAGACCATAATGTTATTGGCGGTTTAGGTAGTGCGGTTAGCGAAGTAATAGCGGAAAGTGGAAAAGCCTGTGCCTTTACCAAAGTAGGGATACCCGACCAGTTTACACCTCACGGCTATCCGGAAGACTTAATGCACTATTATAAAATTGATACAGATGGAATAGTAGAAAAGGTTAGGGAATTGCTTGGAAAAGAATTTGAAAAAGAAGAAGACTGGGAGGATGAATACTAATGGTAGAAAATGAAAAAGATATTTTAATCTCAAAAATTATCTTGAAAGCAGTTCTACCTGTTATAAAGGTATTATTAGAAGACCATCCTGTATTTAAAGAACGATTTAAGGATATTCAAGGAACTGTCCAGTTTACAGCACAAAACGATGGACAAGTTATAGGAGCACATATAAAGTTTGATAAATTGAATTTTGAAATATCCTCTGAACTATTAGAAAAACCTGATATTAGTTTTCATTTTAGTTCATTGAAAAAGATGAATGACTTTTTTACGGGCAAATTAGTTTTACCTAAAATTAAAGGATTCAAAAATTTTTCGTTACTCTGGAGAATGTTTAGTATCCTTTTAAAATTAAAATTGCTTATGCCAGATGCTAAGCCCAAAAATCCTATTGATAAAAAAATTAAAGTCAAAATGACCTTATACATGGTATCAACTGCTTTAAGTCAGTTAAATAAATCCGGTGATACCGATATGGTTAAATGGACATCAAAACAGCCGGAACGGATATATCAATGGTCTGTGGATAATGAGGATATTGCCTGCTGGTTAAAAATTAAAGCGGGACAATCCAAAGCAGGAAGAGGATTCTATACATTACGAAAACCTTTTGTACATATGCGTTTCCCAGATATAGACTCTGCGATACCTGTATTGACCAATTCTGTGGATACAGTTCAGGCTATGGCGCAGGGTTTATTAATTACTGAGGGTTCACCAGAATATGCGGCAAAGTTAGGCGATTTTATGTTAAAGATAGCCGAATTACTAACATAAAATATCCTATAAAATTTATTAATCTTTTTCTAAAACAGTCATATACTTGTATTTTAGTTTATCCATTACTATTCAAGTTGTAAATACCTTTTTAAAATCAATACTATAATTACACTTTTTATCTTAACCTCTATATTTTTTTGAATAATGAAACAGGAAGTAACATTAAAATTAGCATTAATCCCGTGTATTTTTCTCATTTCCTTGTTAATTATTAATGTCTGGATATTTGGAGATGAGGCTACTTCTGGACCGTGTCAGGTTGCACTTCTAATCTCCTCTATCATAGGAGGGATTATTGGGCATATAAAATTAGGGCTTTCTTACAGAGAAATAGAGAGAAATGCCATTCATTCTATTGTTCTTGCGATGGAAGCCATCATCATCCTTCTTATTGTGGGTGCGACAATTGCCTTATGGATTCAAGGAGGTATTGTTCCAAGTATTATTTATTATGGCATCCAGATATTAACAGCCAAATCCTTTCCTATTGTAGCATGCATTATTTGTTCCATTATTTCATTAGCCATTGGTAGTAGTTGGTCTACCATGGGAACGATTGGTGTAGCCCTTATGGGGATTGGAAAGGCTTTGGGCTATTCAGACCCCCTGGTTGCAGGGGCTATTATTTCAGGTGCCTATCTCGGAGATAAAATGTCTCCCCTATCCGATACGACCAATTTAGCACCTGCTGTTAGCGGAACTAATCTTTTTGGACATATAAAGAACATGTTAAATACAACCATACCTGCTTACACTTTAACTCTGATTATTTTCCTTTGTATTGGATTGTTTTCACATACTTACGGACAGGATATTCATCAAACGGATGAAATAATTCGTGGATTAAAAGAGCATTTTTTTATTCATTGGTTTTTCTTTATCGTCCCCATAATTGTTATTTTTCTTGCTATAAAGCAAACACCTGCAATACCGGCTCTTACTGTCGGTTGTATTTTAGGAGGAATTCTTGCCTTTGCTTTTCAAAATGGCTATCCTGAAAGTATAAACCAAATTCCTTCATTTGTTTCTAAAAATTATAAAAGTATCATTCATGTGGCTTATCATGGTTATAAATTAGAGAGTGGAGTTCCCATCCTTGATGATTTATTATCTACGGGTGGTATGGAAAGAATGTTTTCTACAATTTCTCTTATTATTATGGCTATGTTATTTGGAGGAGTAATGGAAGCCACAGGAATGCTTCAGAAGATAGCGGAATCCATATTAAATTATGTTCATTCTGCAGGAGGTTTAATGGCTTCTACCGTGTTGAGTTGTATTATCTTTAACATATTAGCGGCAGAACAATATTTAGCCATTGTTATCCCAGGAAGGATGTATCGAGCCTCATATATGGCACGCCATCTGGATATGAGAAACTTATCTCGAACATTAGAAGATGGTGCTACTGTAACCTCTGTGTTGGTACCATGGAATACCTGTGGGGCTTTTGCAAGTTCTGTCTTAGGAATCTCCACATTTCATTATCTCCCCTTCTGTTTCTTTAACTGGATAACGCCCATAGTATCCATTCTTATGTCTATGATGAATTATAATATTATTCCTGCTGAAAAACAGGACGATGAAATACAACAAAGCAAAGAATGAGTATGTAGAAATTAGAGGAAGAAGATGGTATTAAACTTATCTGACATATATGAACCTATTCAAGAAGCCATATCAGAAGTTGCAAAAGAGGTTCAAAAAGTATGGGAAGACGCATTAAAACTTGTTAATATAGATTTTTCTATGGCGCCTAAGGCAAAAGGAAAATTGCTTCGACCTGCTATATGTTTATTAAGTGCAGGGGCTATTGGACAGAAAAATATAAATACCTATGTATCCTTAGGGACTGCTTTTGAATTACTTCATCTGGCATCTCTTACACATGATGATGTAATTGACCGAGCCGTTCTTCGACGGGGAGGACAATCCTTAAATACACTCTGGGATAATCATGCTGCAGTGTTGGGTGGGGACTATCTGGTTGCACGAGCCATTGAACTTTTAGGAATTTATGAAAATTATGAACTTATCATCAATGCGGTTCAATGTGTTCGAGAAATGGCAGAAGGCGAATTAAAATTTTTTGCAAAATCAATAGAAAACTTTACCATTGAAGATTGCACAGAGTTAGCCCGTAGAAAAACAGCTATGTTATTCGCTCGTGCCGCTTCTTCGCCTGCACTTATAAAAAAATCACCTGTTATGAAAACCTTATTTCGTTTTGGTGAGAATATTGGAATTGCTTTTCAATTTATTGATGACCTATTAGATTTAACCCAGGATACGAATATTTTAGGAAAACCCAGATATAGCGATATATCCGAACAAAAAGTTACCTTGCCGATTTTAACTCTCTGGAATAAATTAACAGATAATGAAAAGGAATTATTTTTACTACATATTTTTGGAAAATCCATAGATAAAAAAGAACAGCAATGGCTACAACAAAATATAGAGAGATATAAAATAGAAGAAGACTTATTACAATACACGGAGCGACTTAAACTTACAGCAATAAAAGAATTAAACCAATTACCGGATAGTATTTACAAAGATTCTTTAATAAAACTTTGCCATTTTATTGTTCAACGAGAAAATTAATTGAATAAAAACCCCAGGACTTTCGTCTATGACAGATAGAGAAATAATAACTTCCAAGGAGGATATACAGGACAGAGATCTTGTAGAACAGATAAAAAAAGGCAATGAAGAAGCCTTCGATATTTTGACAAAAAGATATTACAATATGGTTTATTTTACATGTATAAAGAAATTATATAATCCGGATATTGCCCGAGAAGCAACACAGGAAGTGTTTATAAAAGTATGGAAAAGTATAAATACCTGTGCGGATGGAACTTATTTTGTTTCCTGGCTCATGACGATAGCCAGAAACCATTGTATAGACATTTTAAGGAAAGAGAAAAATCGTAAAGAACGAGAAATTTCTATAGAAACTTTTGAAAATTCAGATAACCTCTTCCCAAACACCTCCGATTCTTCAAGTATAGATAATAATATCGAATACGAATACTTAAATATTCTCGTTAAACAACTTCCGGAACCCCAGCGTATTGTATTACAAAAAAGATTGGAAGGCTGGAGTGTTCAGGAAATAGCGGATAAATTAAACTGCCCGTTAGGCACTGTTTTAAGTAGATTTTCTTTAGCCAAAAGAAAGATTTATGAGCAGATGAAAAAAATGAATATATCCTTTAAGGAACTTTAATACATAAGGATTAGTGACAAATCACAGGAAAAGAGATATGAAAGACATCAAGATTTTAGGATTATTTGAGGACAATAAAAGGTTAATCAACTGTCCTCAATTTGAAACTGTAGTGGAACAAATTGAATTATCTCAGGGAAAACCTACGCAGGAAGTATTAGCCCACATTCAGAAATGTTCCGATTGTAACGATTATTTCTCTTTTTGGCAGGAAATGGAACAGGTTATTGCCTGGCACAATTCCCAAACAGGTAAAGAAATGATAACGGAATGGGAACAGGTACAATCCATTCATAAAATCAAACAGCGCATTAAAAAAGAACAACACCAAAAAAAATTACTTCTCTGGAGTGTTTTAAGTATTGCTGCTGGAATTCTATTTCTTATGTTAGCTCTTTTTTATTTCATTCCTGCCACGCAGGCTCCTTCCGTTCAAGCAGTAGAACAGCCTGCTCCAACCCAATTACCCTCTTCAGGTTATTCCGGCAATTCTATTCCTTATAATACGGCACCTGCAATAAGAACTTTAGATAAAGACATGTGAGAATTTATTCAAGATTTATAATAAATGTTCGGTCTTCCGTTAGTCCTTGTACCGATTCTCTTCCCGGAATCAATGATTGTTGAGCAAAATTTGTATTGGATAAACCAAAAGTATGGACTTCTATCTTATGGGTATGCACGGAAAACTTTCGAAATTCGATAGGATATTCACACAAAGCAGATGTAGTAATCTGAACAATATTCTTAGAACGGACTACATAATTCATGTGCATGTGTCCTGAAAGAATAATACAGGGACGGGGATGCTTAACCAATAAATCCTGCACTTCTTCTGCATTTGACAAAATACCACTATCCTTATATCCTTCGAATTTACACCTGTCTGGAATCGGAAATAAAGGGGTATGGATGGAAACTACGATTGGATAATTTTTATGTTCTTTTAACTCATTTTCCAACCAATGTAAATGTTCCTTAGATAAAACCCACTGATAACCTTTATGACTTTCTTTCATATTAATAGTATGTTCCGGGTCACGAACGGCATGAACAGAAGAGTCATTCCACTTCCAGCTTACTTCCAGCATACAAAACCGCAAATTTTTATGAGTAAATGCATAAGTAAACGCACCCTCTGGAAGTTCCTTATCAAAACATTTTAATTCTCGTTCCCGAATTTGATGAGTGCTTAAATCATGGTTTCCACCTAAAAGATACAACGGTATCCCCAGCGAATTAAAGAGATTCTTTATTTTTTTAGGAATAATATCGTCTTCACAGGAACAAATATCGCCTGTAATTATGATAAAATCTGGCGAATATGCCGGAACATCCTTCAAAAAGCATTGGAATATATCGAACGATTTTGTAGTAAGAATACGATTATTCCATACTCCATCTGGGTCATAGCCCAGATGTAAATCTGAACATTGAACAAACGCCCATGGTTTCATGCAAAGATTTCCATTTCATATAATAATCTATTTTTAGTCATGAGGCCTTCTATTTAAAACCGCTAAGATTACTCCGATAATTCCCACAATCCAAAAAATCCACACCGGTTGGCTTGATAAAACTCTTAGAGATTCTGGCAAAACTCCCATAAAAATAGCCAGACCTGTACCAAAACCTAAAAGCATTAATAAAACGGCAATAATTGTCATCCGTCTTCCTCCTTAATAAATATCTTCATTTAGAAATTAATAAACATTATAAAATACAATATTTCTAAGTGCAACATATAATTATAATCACAATAAGAAACGATAGTTAAAAGGAATTTTTATAAAGGTTAACTTCATTTGGGTAAAAACGATAAGAAAATAAAAGAATTAGAAGAACAAATAAGACAGTTAACTCAACAACTGGAATCTTTAATTCGCGAAAAAGATATAAACAATCATACAGGCAATGTTTCTGAATATTCAGAGGCAGAATTCCAACAACAAACTTCCCCTATAACACCCTCTATATCCGAAACAACCCAACCTTCTCCTTACAACCCCTTATTGTCCCGAGTTAAATCTGCAATGAAAATAAACTCGAAAGAGGATTTGGAGCAGAAAATAGGTTCTGTCTGGGCAAGTCGAATAGGTGCTTTGTTAGTCATGACGGCTGTGGTTCTGGGTGCAAGAACTACTTTTTACTCTGCCGGTATAGGAATACGAGAAAAAATAATCATAGGTTATACCTTTTCAATTATGCTTATTCTGGGGGAATGGCTGAGTCGCCGAAAAAACATCTTTTCTGAAGTTATCCTGAGTTGTGGATTAACGGGGCTCTATTTTACAACTTACGCCGGGTTATTTATAGAACAAACACATCTATTTCCTTTTTTCCACAAAAGTTATTATTCTCTCCTCATAGGCTTTCCTATACTTTTACTCTGTCTATTTCCTCTTATTTATATTGCTCATAAGAGAAAAAGTTCTACCATTGCCGGGATTGGTCTTTTTCTAACTTATTACACAGTGGCTTTGAGTTGCTATAACGAGCCGAATATAAGAACGCTTTCTTATGCATTACTCACCAGTATAACCATAGCATTTATTACCTTTGTATTCCACCTAATTCATAACTGGTTTTTCCTCTCCTGGACAGGGATTATTGCATCATACGCAACTTATCTTTATGTTTTTCTTTATTTAAATCCTCATACTTATTTTCATATCCCTGAAAAAGCCTATTTTTGGATTTCCTTTTTTTTCCTAACTACCTGTTTTCTTTTGTTTTCCATAACCTGTATTATGGATGCCCGAAAACGAGGTGAGTATCGTAAAGGGATTGCCCCTTTAGTAGGTCTTAATTCGGCTATATATTTTTGTCTTACTTTCTATGCTGTGAGAACATACTATCTACCGTATGAATATCTCTTCCGCACCGGTTTTGTTTTAATGCTTTTAACATTTACTCTCATAGCCCACTTCACAGGACCTCGCAACAACTACATCTTTCAGGTATTTATTATAAAAACAGTAATAATGATAACCCTTGCTATTCAATCGTATTTCTCGGGGGAAAAACTTTTAATAGCCCTTTCCGTTGAATGTCTGGCATTGGCATTGGCTCATAAAAGAAGTGGGTATCTTGTATATCGAGTAATGAATTTCTTCCTTCTTTGGGTCACCTTTTTCTGGGGCATCTCTTTTATTAAGGCCTCGGGAAATGTTTTCCTTATGGGCTATTTTATTCCAACAAACTGGTTTGCAATATGGGGTACATCATTATTTTTATTTGTTATAGCATGGTTCTATGAACATTTTGTTTCCATGCAACAAAATCCTGTTCCGGAGTGGAGTTATGAGATTCACATTTCCAATATCAAGTGGAAGTTTTCCCCCCTATTGATGTCGGTATTACATTCCTGCGTGGCATCATTACTTATCCTTTTACTTACCGTTGTAGATTTTATAGATGACCTTCGTCTCCCTCTTGTTTTAACTACGGAACTTCTCCTATTGTTAGGCATAGGACTTATTTCCTCAACACCCTCTATTGAGTTTAGTGGGGTTCTTTTACTGGTTTCCGCATAAGCATGTTATCTGTTTTATTTTTTTACAAGCCAACAGTCGTTGTATGAACTTCCCTATTTTCTATCTATGAGTTTTCCTCTTGCATTTATATCTTATATTGGTGCTTATGCGTGGGAGAAGTATTTAAATAGAATTCATCACCCTGAGGACGACAATATACATTTTATTCTGTCTATACTTCCTTATATTAGCAGCATACTTATTACCCTCATTGTAATCAATCAAATAACAACACCTCAGATATTTCCAGTCATCGTTTCTTTATTAGGACTTGTTATCTATGTTATTAGCACCTATACCCAACTTCCTTCTTTTTCCGTGTCCGGAATATCTTTAATTTTAACATCCGTCATATACTTTCTTATCTATCTTTCTAAAATTCCGAAGGAATATACCTCTTTGCCTATCTTTCTATTTTCGTTACTTCTTTCTCTTGTTCTCATAATTTCTGAACGCATTAAATACTACAAACAAAAGAAAATCTCCCGAACTGATTTTCCAGATACTATGATTCGCATTATGTTTTTAGGTAGTATAGTACTGATTCATTTATCCTTTGGTTTCGTTTGTATTCCCAAAAATTTTTTGATTTTTTATTGGCTTGCTACAGGTCTGGGTGTCATGTTTTTAGGGATGATTTTAAAGGAATCCCTATACCGCTGGATAGGTTTCTGTGTATTGTTCGTTACCCTCTTACGTACCTTCTTCGTTTTTCAATATATTTCATCAGAAATATATCAGATACTGAGTTTCGCCGTCTCTGCGTTGGTTTTGTTCCTTGTAGGATGGATTTATTCGAGAAATTAAACTTTTAATGAATAAAAGAATATGAACGGGAAAAAAGACAAATATTTATTGTTAGAAAAAGGGGCACGACAAATATGTAGTACCCTTCAAAAAAAAGGCTATATAGCCTATTTTGCTGGAGGTTGTGTTCGTGACCTTTTAATGGAAAGAAAACCAATTGATTATGATATTGCTACTAATGCTATTCCAGAAGAAATACACCGTCATTTCCCGAACTCTATTATGCTCTGGAAACATTTTGGTGTAGTCCGTGTTTTATTACCCGAGGGAGAATATGAAGTAACTACCTTTCGTTCTGATGGTCCTTATCTGGATGGAAGACATCCATCTTCTGTGGTATTTTCTTCACCTCAGGAAGATGCTCAACGGAGGGATTTCACTATTAATGCCTTATTTTTTGACCCATCTACAAATGAAATTATTGATTATGTAGGAGGGCAAGAGGATATTTATCAGGGGATTATTCGAACCGTTGGTAATCCTTATCATCATTTTTCTGAAGACTATCTTCGTCTTTTAAGGGCCGCACGATTTTCCGCCCGATTCAATTTCAAAATTGAAGAAAATACCCTGGAAGCGATGAAAAAACTTCATGCGGGAATACAAAAAGTATCAGCCGAACGGATACGCGATGAGTTGATAAAAATCCTTACAGAAGGCAATCCTTCCTGGGCATTTAAAATTCTTGACCAAACCGGCTTGCTTGTAGAAATTCTTCCAGAGATTTCAGCACTTAAAGGTATTGAACAGGATAAAGAATATCATCCCGAAGGAGATGTTTTATCCCACACATTCTTGACACTAAAATATTTAAAAAATCCATCCTCCGTATTAGCCATGGCTGTGCTTTTGCATGATATTGGGAAAAAACAGACCTTTACTTATACAGACCGTATCCGATTTCCAAAACACGAAGCCCTAGGTGCCCAAATGGCAAAACAAATTATGGAACGATTACGATTCTCCCGTTCGGAAATTGAAGATGTAGCCTGGTTAATAAAAAATCACATGACTTTACTTCAATACCCCCAAATGAGGGAAAGTACCCGAAAAAGATTGTTCAAAAATTCCCTGTTCCCTCTCCTTTTAGAATTGGTAAAAATTGATATTCAGTCCAGTTCAGGAGATTTGTCTTCTATAAAGTCTATAGAAAAAGATTACCAGATATTTCTACAAAATGTTCCTCAATATCAACCTTTACTTCGAGGCAAGGATTTGATTGGTTTAGGTTTCTCTCCGGGACCTCTATTTCGCACCATCTTAAATGAGGTAGAAAATGCCCAGTTTGAAGGAACTCTCAAAACACACGAAGAAGCTATTCAATTTGTTTTACAGCATTGGCAACCCTCCTGATTATTGTTTACATACTTACCAACATTTCTGGCATAAGATTTGTTAAAATGAAAGGAAAGGAAGGTTGTATGTATCCATGAATATTGCTCAGATTATAGACCATTTACAAAATAATTCTTCTTTTAAACAGAACCTGACGGCATGGAAAATCATTTCTGCGGAACCCGCAAGGTATGAGGAATTCCCGGAAGGTCTGGATGAACGGATTATTTCTGCATTAGCATATCGTGGAATCCATCGTTTATATACCCATCAGGCAGAAGCCGTCAAATCGGCCTTCCGTGGAGAAAACTTGTGTATTGTAACACCTACAGCCTCCGGAAAAACCCTTTGTTACAATCTTCCCGTATTACAATCTATTTTGGCTAATCCCAATTCACGGGCATTATATCTTTTTCCTACAAAAGCCCTTTCTCAGGACCAGGTCCATGAACTTAAAGAATTAAATGATACCCTCAAATTAGGTATTAAGACTTATACCTTTGATGGGGATACGCCTACTACAGCCCGACAAGCCATACGCAGTGCAGGACAAATTGTTGTAACCAATCCGGACATGCTCCACACAGGAATACTACCCCATCATACGATATGGATACATTTATTCGAAAATTTGAGGTATGTTGTGATTGATGAAATTCATTATTACCGGGGTGTTTTAGGAAGTCATTTAACAAATATCCTGAGAAGGCTTAAACGAATCGCAAATTTTTACAATTCCAAACCTCAATTTATTTGTTGTAGTGCTACCATTGCCAATCCGAAAGAACTGGCAGAAAAATTAATAGAAGAACCGGTAACCCTGATTGACCGCAATGGAGCTCCTCGAAGTGAAAAACATTTTCTTTTTTACAATCCTCCTGTCATTGATGCTGAACTGGGAATTCGCAAATCTTCTACCAAAGAGGTTACCCGAATTGCATCCCAATTGATTTCTAAGGATATTCAAACCATTATCTTCGCTCGAAGTAGACTTCAGGTAGAAATTGTTACCACCTATCTTAAAGACACCGCTCGCCGAATGAATATTAATGACCAACGTGTTTGCGGCTATCGTGGAGGTTATCTTCCCACGGAGCGAAGGGCTATTGAAGAAGGCTTGAGAAAAGGAGAAATATTGTCCGTAATAAGTACAAATGCACTGGAATTAGGAATTGATATTGGTTCTCTGGATGCTTGTATTATGTTGGGTTATTCTGGAAGCATTTCCAGCACTTGGCAACAGGCTGGAAGAGCAGGTAGAAGACAGGGAATATCCCTGGTTATCCTGGTGGCATCCAGTTCCCCCTTAGACCAATTTATTATCACTCACCCAGAATATTTCTTCGGGCAAAATGCAGAAACAGCCACATTGGACCCTAACAATCTGTATATTTTAACCAGCCATTTAAAATGTTCTGCTTTTGAACTTCCTTTTGTTGAAGGGGAAACTTTTGGTATTGATTCTCATTCCACTCAAACAATTTTAGAATATCTGCAAGAGCAACGGATACTCCATAAAGTAAGAGAACAATGGCACTGGAGTGCGGAGTCGTATCCTGCGCAGGATATTAGCCTTCGGACAGCCGCTCCGGGAAATGTAGTTATCCTCGACAGCCAGAATCATGGGCGGGTTATTGGTGAAGTAGATTATTTTTCAGCCCCTTCTGAAATCTATGAAAATGCCATCTATATGCACCAAAGTGAAACCTATACCATTGAACACCTCGACATGGAAGACCGAAAAGCATACGCTCGTGCTGTAGAAACAGATTATTATACCGATGCAGAATTAAAGGTAGATTTAGGAATTCTGAATATTTGTGAACAAAAGGAAGAACCTTTGCATAGCCGGGTATGGGGAGAAATAAAGGTTACATGGTTGCCCACCATATACAAAAAAATAAAATTTGGGACACATGAAAATGTTGGCTGGGGAGAAATCCATCTTCCGGAACAAACAATGCATACTTTAGGATACTGGATGGAACTGTCTGATGCTCTAATTCAACAGGCGAAAATACCTATAGAAAATCTTGGTGATGCATTAGTATCTCTGGTAAACGCATTACGGCAGGTGGCACCTGTTCAAGTTCTCTGTGACCCTTCGGACATCCGTGCCCATGCTATCTTAAAAGCCCCTATTTCACAGAAGCCTACTCTTTTTTTATATGAACGATATCCGGGTGGAGTTGGATTTAGTGAAAAGATTTTTCATCAGCATTATGATTTAATATCGGCCGGGCTTTCTTTACTTGAAAATTGTTCCTGCAAAAACGGCTGTCCAAGCTGTGTCGGTCCTGCAATCGAGGTCGGACATATGGGAAAACAACATGCCCTGCAATTAGCACGAATTCTAATACAGAGCAAAAAAGAACAACATCGTCTTTTAAAGAATTAACAATAATGGATATGAATAAAGATATTTCGTTAGATAAATTAGCAGAGAAATTGGGATTGGTAAAAGCATCTCAACTTCCTACCCCGGAGGAACCCTCGGAAGAAAAGAAACAACATGCCACAAACCCAACTCTTTCCACAGATACTTTTTCAGAGTCATCAAAAGTTTCGGAAACTTCTTCTTTACTTCAAAAATTGCGTGAACGCCTCGGCATAACACCCGATATACCTACCTCCACCTCTGAAAAGCAATCATTTCCACCCCAAAAAAAACCTATAGGGGGAACACTTATAGGTGGAGGAACAAGTCATTGTCTTTATTTTTCTGAAATATACCCTCATCCCTATACCTATGGCGAGGTTCTTCTATCGGATGCATTAAGGTTCTCCCTACATGAGGCAAAAATATCCTCAGCGGGGAATGAAATAACCGAATTTAATCCAGAAAAAGCGTTGTTTATTGACACCGAAACAACCTCATGTTTTGGAGGAACAGGTACAGTTGCTTTTCTTGTAGGTATTGGATATTTTGTAGGTAATGACTTTCATCTGGAACAATTTTTTATGAGGGATTATGATGACGAACCTGCCCTTTTAACAGCACTGGACGAACGAATTCAAAACGCTTCTCTATTTATAGGATACAATAGTAAATGTTTTGACCTGCCGTTATTGAGAAATCGGTATCGGATGAATCGTCTTCCCTTTCATGGAGAAACGCTATCCCATTTTGATTTGATGCATGTTGCCCGAAGATTCTGGAATCGTCGTTTAAGTGACTGTTCGTTAAATACGGTAGAGCGGTTCATTCTAAATATTCGAAGGCAGGGAGATGTGCCGGGGGCTCTTATTCCTCGATTATGGCTGAATTATATTAATACCGGTCAATCCCACTGGATACCGCGTATCTTAGAACACAATCAGAAGGATATTCTGTCCTTAGCAGGGCTTATGGCATGGCTTGCTCAACGCGTTCAGATTCCTAAAGGACAGGGATTTGAAGAAATCCTGGACCGTTGTGCCTTCATAAGATTGCAAATGAAATGCGGCCATTATTCGGATGTGATTGAAACAGCGGAGGATTTACTCCAGCAAACCGATTATCCAGCCATACGGGCGGAGTGCTGGAAAATACTTTCGGAAGTTTATCGAAAACTCCAAAAGATAGAAGAACGGGAACAAACCCTTATTCAATGGGCGAGGGAAGAAAAAGAAATCGTATTTCCAAAAATTGAGTTAGCAAAACTTTATGAACATCAACAAAAACAATTGGAGCAGGCTTTGTATTGGACAGAACAAGCTTTAGAAATAGAACCGAAAAATACTCAGATTATCAAAAGAAAAGAACGACTTTTGCGAAAAATAAGTTTTACCCAGAATTTAGAGTATCCCGATTGACCCGGAGGAATCCTTTTTGGGATTTGTTAATAAAGTCCTTTTTGCCAGGGACAATCTATACATTGAGGATGAATGGAACAACCTGTTTTGTACCATTGAATTAATGCCTGTTGTTCAAAAAATCTCAGAGACTTCCGTGAAAATAAAAATTCGGCATGTTTCTTCATTCTTTTTAACAACCAGTGATTGTTTTCACCGGGTAAGTGATAATACATATCCCATATTTTTTCTTCTCTTTGTCCCCAGAGTCCTTCCTGAATACTAAACAAGAAAAAGGGAACCCATATATTACCTAATATAGAATACATCCGTTCTCTTCCCATGAGAGCATGTGGGGTCTGATTTCTTTTCATTTCCCAGTTATTATAATAAGACCAATAGTAATGATAGACATAAAACACATTTTCCCAAAAAATCCAGGAAGGGTTTGTTGAGATATAACGATTTGCCAGAGAATATAAAAATTCGGATAGGGAACCTTCTATTTTTGATAAGAAACTTACCATGAAGGCAATTCGTAACGCAGGGTTGGCGTTAGGATATACCGAAGATATGATGTATGAATTATCTTCTTGAAGATTTTCGATAGGAGAACAATCCTGTCCATATTGCTTTCGAATATCTTCCAAAACTAAAGCGTAGGGATTTCTTCGATTTACCCCTGTTTGAAGATATCCTATCGCGTGTAATAAAACAGATTCTAAAATACGCGGATCTTCTTTTAATTGTTCCTTTGCCTTGGGATAGGGAATATATCGTGCCAATTTCAGATATAAAGGGGCATATTTCGTTCCCATTCCCATACCATAGAAAAGAAATTCATAAATAAGTTCGTCAAGGGATACTTCACGGAAACGGTTCCGCATCTGCTCTATCCGATTAAAAACCCGTTGTTGAGCCAGTACGCGAACGAAAACTTCATAATCAAACTGAATATGTTCGAGGCAGGGAGGGATTTCTAAAGAGGAAGTATGTTTGGAGGGCTGAATATTTTCTGTAAAATAAAATTTTTTATCTTGATAAAATAAAGGCAATATTAAGGTTGGTATAGCATGACCTTTGGAAGTAATGGCTGTGGTAAAATTTTTTTCTTGAGATAAAACAATATGTAAAAGAACGCGGTCATATCGGCTATCTTTATGATGTCCGTGTTGATACCAATCCCCCGCTTCTTGATGAATTTCTACATCACCCCGAAAAGCCAATCCATTGATTTCCAGCAAAGCATCTTTGAAATCCGGTCCCCCATACGCATTAGGGTATCCGGGGGATAAAATACGGACCTGATGTCCCTCCTGAGTTTGCCATTCTCTATCCGATGTTATGTTTCTTAACCATGCCTGCTGGATTTCATATTCATGAATCCCCTCCCTTAAAACAGATATTCGGGGTCTTGTATTTTCTACATATATTTCACAGAGACCCGTTGCCATTCACCTTCTTTCCATTCCATCCGTTCACAATGTATCTTTTCTGGAGTTACCTCATATAAGAGATAATGATGAATTTGATGTTCTGTACTCAAACGATTTTCCAACCGTGCACCACCACCTGCTGTTATTGTATATCTTACTCCATCTATAGTTTTTGTTACAAACCCATGCACATGCCCCATAAACACCTCTGTAACATTATTTTCTCTCATCACTTTATAAAATTTTCGTGTATTGCGATGCACCCCCCTTCCTTCCTCTGTCTTTACAAATACAGGAAGGTCTTCCGGGGGTTTGTGCATAACAACATAACGATATTTTACTCCATCTGTTTTCAAATGCTGTTCCAAGAAATCCAATTGTTCTCGTGTAAACGACCCAAACAAATTGTTATTAAAACCGATAAATCGAGCCGGTCCAAAATCAAAGCAAAATCGATCGCACTGATATATTTTTAAAAACGCGGTATATTTTCGGTCAGGTCCCTCTTCATGATTTCCGGGAACAGGAATCACAGGAATAGGATAAATCAACTCTGCCATACGCAAATGATGGGCTAAATATTCTTCTACACGTCCTCTACGGACAATATCTCCTGTCATTAGAACAAAAGAAGGTTTCTTTTCTGCTATGGATAGAATAATATCCCGTGCTACTCGATAATCACCTCTCGTATCCCCAAATACAGCAAATCGAAAATTTCCTCCTTTCATCTGGGATTCTTCTGTTAATCTTTTTATGGCATCTGGAATATTGTGCCTCTGCTTATAAGGTTCTAATTTCTTTAAATCTTCCTCTGTAATGGCTTCTCTCTTTCTACTCCACGGAAATCCCCTTTGAATAAAATCAAACCATTCTCTTATTATTTCCATCTTATAATTACCAATACTTTTTAAAACTCATTAAATTTTTATTGTTAATAAAGAAAATAAAGGACACAGAATATTTTAAAACTTTATCTATTACTTCTGTGTCCTTTTTATATTCATAAAATACCTGAAAAATTGAATTTTTTATCTCTCAAATTTTCAGGGTTTAACATTCAAAAACGGCACCGGTGTCTGCACTCATAACAAATTTTTGGTATCTTTTTAACCATCCTGTAAGTTTACGGTCAGGGGGTGGAGGCAATTGTGCTTTTCTTCGGGCTAATTCTGCCTCATCTACCAATAGATTTATTTTTCGTGCGGGTATATCAATTTCAATCCTATCTCCATTTTGAACCAGGGCTATAGGTCCCCCTGCAGCTGCTTCAGGGCTTACATGCCCTACACAGGCTCCACGGGTTCCACCAGAAAAACGACCATCAGTAATTAGACTTACAGAATTTCCCAAACCCTTCCCCATAATGGCGGAGGTTGGGGCTAACATTTCACGCATACCAGGTCCTCCCTTGGGACCTTCATAACGGATTACTACGACATCTCCGGGTTTAACTTTATCACTCAAAATGCCCGCCATGGCTTCTTCTTCGCTCTCAAAAACAACTGCAGGTCCTGTATGTTTTAATATAGACGGGTCAACACCTGCCTGTTTGACTACAGAACCGTTGGGGGCTAAATTCCCAAAGAGAATCGCCAATCCTCCCGTAGGACTATATGCATTCTCAAGGGTACGGATTACTTCGGTATCTTTTGAACGACAACCCTGAATATTTTCACCTAAAGTTTTCAATGTTACTGTTTTGCAATTAAGATGTAATGCCCCTTCTTTACGAGACAATTCTCCAAGTATAGCCGATATTCCACCAGCACGGTCTACATCTTCCATATGATATTGGGACGAGGGTGAAACTTTACAAATATTAGGAACACGGGCAGAAACTTCATTGATTCGTGCAAAAGGATAATCTACTTCTGCTTCATGAGCTATAGCTAAGGTGTGCAGTACTGTATTGGTAGAACCACCCATCGCCATATCCAAAGCAAAAGCATTGTCAATGGCTTCCTTTGTGATAATATCCCTGGGTTTTAGGTCTGCTTCAATAAGTTTCAAAATCTGGGTACCTGCTTTACGAACCAACTCTTTCCTTTCGGGGGTATCCGCAAGAATAGAACCGTTACCGGGCAAGGAAATACCAATGGCTTCACACAAACAATTCATAGAATTGGCTGTAAACATTCCCGCACAAGAACCACATCCTGGACATGCATTTTGTTCTAATTCCTCTAATTCGGCATCTGTCAATTTTCCTTGTTTGTATCTACCCACTCCTTCAAAAACACTTATTAAATCTACAACCTTTCCATCTTTTAATCGGCCTGCACGCATGGGACCACCCGAAACAAATATAGTCGGGATATTACACCGAACGGCTCCCATTAACATTCCCGGAATAATCTTATCACAATTGGGGATACACACCAATCCATCAAATGGATGGGCTTTTACCATAGTTTCAAGGGAATCGGCTATTAATTCACGGGAAGGAAGACTGTATTTCATACCCCCATGTCCCATAGCAATACCATCATCTACGCCAATAACATTGAACTCAAAGGGGATTCCTCCTGCCTCAATAATGGCTTCCTTAACAATCTGACCTAATACATTGAGATGGACATGACCGGGAATAATTTCGACAAAACTATTGCATACACCTATAAAAGGCTTATTGAAATCTGATGAACTTTTTATCTTACCTGTAGCCCACAATAATGAACGATGTGGAGCTCTTTCAAAACCTTTTTTAAAAACATCACTACGCATATTTTCGTCCCTTTCTTTTAAAGGTTTATATACTTTCGATTTGAAAATTCTATCATATATATAATGATAAAATAAAAGGAAAGGGAAAAAGAAGAATGACATTCATATCCATAAAAAAACTCCCAAAAAATTTTAATCTGTTTTTAAGAAATATTATCCGCAATGAATCTTATTATTTTGGTAAATATATAAATGAATTTCTCCCTTTCTTAAATCCAACGGCTTATAAGTACCTCATGGAGTTTCCCTCTATTGAATGTTTTCAGGATTCTTATTCGAAAGAAAATCCCTCTCTTTTCATGATTGTTTCTTCTAATGACCAAGATACCCGCCGTGAAGTCCTTCTATTAGAGTATCTTAAAAAAGATAATCTGAATGAGTTGGAAGTTTTAATTAAAGAACTTGTTCTCCACTGGAAAGACCATCAAATACAAGAAATTATTTTTGATATTCCGATTCCTATACACCTTTTTTTGGACAGGATTTTATGCCCGTTATCTTTTCGATGTATACCCCGTCTTATTATGGTCAAGGAATTATCGAAAGATGATATTGCTGAAGTTTCGGAGAAAAATATATCCTTCGTTTCTGCTGAGGAAATCCCTTCTGCTTTTCGGTGTTTGCTATCAGCATACCAGCATACGCATTGGAAATATCTTCATCCAGAAGTTCGGAATGAATACGATGGGTTTAAATCTCTGGGAAACCTAATAAGTGCTCATAAGGCTACGGAATTTCCAACGGCTATTCAATACAAATTAAATAATGAATGTATTGGAATTCTTTTAGGAAATTGCACCGGAATACAAAGTTCCTGTCTTATTCATTTGGCTGTCCATCCCTCATACCGACGACAGGGAATTGCTACGCAATTACTTCGAACATGGTATCGTTTAATTCAACAACAAAATATAAAAAACATTTTTCTCTGGACTCATGTAGTCAATCCTGCGTTAAGACTTTACCTGAAAGAACATTTCTGTCCTCTGCACTTATATCCGGCATTTTATTATAATTCTCAAAAGGATTCTTTATGAACATTATTTTTAATAAAATGAGAAACCCTTTCTTTTTACTTCTTTTTTTCTTTCTCCTTTTGATATTGTGGCTCTCCTGGATATTTGTTTCACCTATCTTTTCACGAGCCACGGCATATAAAAAATACATTCAGGAAACTACAACGGGGTATATTATCTTACAACCTTATAAAGTTCAAAAATACATTCGGAAATTAGCCCCTACAGCAACTCGATGGATAAAACAAATACCCCGATTTACATCCTTACAACCCGGACCTATCAGATTAGATTGGTTTCATAATCTACCCCGAGAATTTTCATTACTTTTTGACTATATCCCCGGCACTGGATTTGAAACTCATCTTATTATTCGCGAAAAAAGGAACAGCACTGCTTTTATGGAAGAACTTAATTCCTCTCATTTCTTAAACGAATTTTGTTTTATTAACTGGAGAAGTCCCCTATCTTCTAATATACAACGAGATTTATGGATAAACGAGGGATTTGTTTATAAGAAAACATCCTCAACTTCAATAAACACTTACAAATCCTCTTCCTCTTCAAAATTGTTAAAAAACAAACATCTCCTTGAATTTCTCTGGATAAACCGTGAACAGAATGCCACAGACATTCTTGATAGTCTTGTTCGTTGTTTTCCTCGATTGAACAATGCCTACTTACCCGCATGGCAAAGAGCTTTGAATAATACAGACTGGGTTTATTTTAACTTAAATCTTATAGAAGATAATCTTGTTGCTGGAACCCTCATAATACATCCCATAACTCCTACGGGGACAATGGAGATAAAAGAGGGCATTCTTACCTTTCATGAATGGACACAATCTCAACTTCCATCGCCCATACAACTGGAAATAAATGAAACTACCTCATCAGAGGATTTGAACTGGGAAATTCGTTTTTATGATTTTGAAACACGATTAAAAAGAGCCCTCGGCAATTTTTCGGATTAGAAAAGTTGGAATGTTATTCATAACTTCTGTAAAATGTATATTCACTTAATGTTAACATATTCCAACCCAGAACGGAAGGAAAATACCGATGAGTCCACAATTCAAAAAAGGATGCCTTATTTCAGTTCTCGTGTTTGTGGTTTTATTGATTCTTTTGATAACAATAATTACATGGCAAATTAGTAAAAGTTATGGTTTATCCCGTGCTCCTTATATCCCTATTCCGGATAGTTTTTCTGACCGTGCCACTTGTCAGATAGTCCTTCGGATACCGCCTGCTTCACCCATTTTAGAAAGGGTGCTTCCCTGGGAACAATTGAAAAAAAATACACCCATCCCTCTACCGCAAACAACCATTCCTATGGCTCTTCCTTATGAATTAGGTTTCTGGGCAACAACCGAATTTGCCCGAAACAAGGTTTCGTTTACGCTGGCAATCAATGAAAAACGACTGGGACCTATTGCTTATGAAATTCTTCAAAGTTCCCAACCGTGGAAAAATATTCAACAAATTGAATGGGATAAAAATGGATTACAATTTCCTCAGCGCGGGTATCTGTCTCTATCGGGCTCTATTAAAATTCCCGAAGGTGTAGAAGAACATGTTTTACAAGATTGGAAAATTGAAAACAAACCTATTCAAAAATTAGATTCCCAATCCAAACACCTTTGTGAAATCCAGATGGATTTAACAAACGGAGATTTTCTCGTCTGGACGGCCTGTATCATGAATGCTCAGGGAATCAACTGGGAGGAAGAACTAAAAAACAACAAATTTGCTGGTATGATATATGAAATCGCCAAAAAACTTCGCAAATTAAATATTATTATGGATACTACTCCTACTCCAGATGAAATGGATGTAAAAGTAAGTTTGCAGGCAGAGCCTGAAGCACAGGGACAATTAGAATTCTTCCTTGGAGGAATGGGTTTTCCAATGCTTCAGGATTATTTAAAAAATCAATTTGGAATGACCTTAGAAGGAAAATTATCCTGGGATTCCAATCAAAACGCATTAACAGGTAATTTGAAACTGAAGAATTACGAAAACTTCTTACGAACACAACTGGCATCTTTCATCAAATGAAAATTCCATCATATACATTACTTACACTGTAAAACACTAGTAAAAGATAAAAGGAATTTACATAAGGATTAGATTTAAACTTTTACTAAAAAATTGTTGATAATAAACCACTCTACACTGTAGGTCTAATATAGTAGTTCTGTAAAAAGAAAAAGACTTGATATTTTTATTGTTTATCACTATCAAATATTTACCCCAATTTTTATTTCTCTGTTTAAATTAAAAACAATACTGTCATAACTATCTATAATAATATAATTTTTTAAATTCCTATCGTTTACTCAAATGCTTTTTTATTGATGCAAAAAGGGACATAAATAATACATTCTTACCACTCATTATGTTGTGTAAAAAGGTTGCGGTATTCCCTATTTAAAATCTTCAGATATCACTTGACATGCAAAAAAAAAAATGATAAACTATCTTTAGTTGTCGAGAGATTGTAGATACATTATTTAACCAATTAAAAAAATTTAACAAAAGGAGATTTAACAATGCGTACTAAAAGTTTAATTGCTCTGTTTGTTTTAGTTTTACTACAGGTCACAACAACAATATACGCAGAAAATGAACCACCATGTGGAGTACTTTGTGGTTTGTGTCCCCCTGTTGTTCTAAAATTAGAAAGATGGGCAACCATTACTTACAATGATTTTATGCCGTCTTCCTGGGCGAGTTGTGAAGGAACTGCTAATTGCTGTTCTCCCAGTTATACATGTCAATTATATGTATCTCAAAAAACTGTGTCTGTAGGTACATGGATGTGCGAATCAGGTATTAATTTTGGAATTACATTACCCGAGGGTTTTAGTTTAGGAGCAAACGGTAGTGTATCCTATAACAGTCAGACAACAGTCTCTGTAGAAGCAGGCGTTAAGGCAATTTGCAATTTGCAAAGATGTCAAACAAGTACTTTAAAAGTAGGACCTTATTATCGTTTAATCGTGCGGGAAGTCCAGTGTTATAAAATGTGTTTTAATCCTAAAGATCTCGTTACACCGTGTTCAGAATACCAGACTCCATGTACCGATTTAATGGGTTTTAAAAAATATTCATCGCTTATATATATTTTAGATGCTTGTAAAGTACTTGGTGAATGTGGAATTCCATATTACGGTTCAAGTACCTGTCCTTACTGTGCCAACCCATATAATCCTACATGTCTTTAATATGTAATTGATTTTCTGTTTTTACTTTGAAGATAATACAAACAAATAAAAAAGGAGAATAATACAAGTATGGGATTGGTTGTTTTTATGTTTTTAATTACAGGCATCGGAGATACAGCAACAAATAAATACATTGAGGATTTATTTGTATATTACAGTCAGGTTATGAATAATCCTCAATGCCAAGAAGCAAGAGAGTTAATAAATCAGAATAAATATGAAGATGCATTTAAGTTACTTGCTGAAAATGCAATTAAAAATCCTGAGTTAGAAGTCCCATTTATTTCAGCTATGATTGTCTTAAGGCAACAAATAAATAGTAAAACTGAAGACACAGATAAAAATTCAAGTGAAGAAGATTTTTTAAATAAATATTACACAGTTGCTAATTCAATATTAGATAACATCTCACCTGAATCAAGAAAATTTTTACTTTCAGATTTAGCAGAGATATGTATGATTCAGAATCAACCACAAAAAGCATATTCATATATGGATGAAATGATAAAAGATATAGGCACTGTAGAATCAGACGACTATGCTCTTGCAATGTATCAGTATGCAAATACTGCTATGCTGGCTGGTGAAAATTTAAAAGCCATGCAAATATTAGAGGACTTGAGAAGAAATAGAAATTACTACTCTGAAGGAATTCAAGATAAAGTTAATTTCCAATTGTTTAATATTTACGGAATGTTAGGAAAAACTGACTTTGTTATAAAATTAGGTGAAGAATTGCGTAATAAATTTGAAAAAAAAGAGATTAAGGACTTTTCAGATGTTTCTGATTTGTTAAATGTATTAAAAAATCTTGCTGATGTTTATCTTGAGAGAAAACTCTATGCTGAAGCCAATGAGTTATACGATAAGATAATCGAATTGTTAAAAAAATACAAAGTCCCTGAGGGAGATATAAGAAAAAGTTATTTTTCCCAATTATTGTTAGATGCAGAATCACGAAAAAATATGGCAATGACAGGTATGGGTTTGAAACCTAATACCCCTATTATGTCCGAAAAAGAGCTATTTCAAGAATTGAAGAATAAAGACCCCAAACTTGCTGAATTATTTAAAAAGAACATGGAAATAATAGATTCTACATTGAAAGAATCCGAACAAAACACAAGTGCTCTTTCTCCAGAGATAACTAATAATAAAACAGAAAAGAATAATTTTTTATTGGGATTAATTGTTGGAATTATAATAACAATTATATTTTTCGGTGGTACTATCTACATAGTATTAAGAAATAAGAGGAAAAAGTAATTACAGGTTATCTTCCTCAGTATAAATAATCTTTCCACTCTTTGCATTTATTTATATAGAAAGATTTTAATTGGTATTGTTTACCCATCTAAAGGTTTGCGACCTTCAAGAGCCTGTCTTAATGTGTAATCATCTGTTAGTTCCAAACCGGCACCCATAGGAACACCGTGAGCAATCCGTGTAATTTTTATTCCTAAAGGTTTAAGTTGGTGGGCTATATACAAAGCAGTAGCCTCTCCTTCATTCGTAGCACTCGTAGCAATAATAATTTCTTTAACCTTACGGCTCATCACTTTTTGAAATAATCGTGAAAGACCTAATTCCTCCGGACCAATCCCATCTAAAGGACTTAACAATCCATTCAGAACATAGTATTTCCCCCGATATCCCCCTGAACGCTCTATAGCCATAACGCCTGAGGGCTTTTCGACTATACATAGCAAATCCCCATCTCTCTCGGTGGAAACACATATAACACAGGGGTCTGTATCACTAAAATCCTGGCATTCGGAACAACGCTTTATCTGTTTTCTAATTTGGGATATAGTCTCTACAAAGGTATGAATTTCTTCCTCTGTAGAAGATAATATATGTAAGGCATATCGTTCTGCTGTTTTTTTCCCTACCCCCGGTAATGTTCGAAAGGCATTTAGCAAATTATCAAAAAGTTTATTATTCAGTAACATAAAAAATAGACAAATATATTGCTTATTATGCTAATGGAGAATATTAACCCTGCTGTACTTCAGACAACAGTTTTTTGCGAATCTCAAACCATTCTTGATATTTTTCTTCACGAGTAATAATATCAATTCGGTCTAAAAAGACTATTCCTTGTAAATGATCATATTCATGTTGAATAATCCGTGCTAAAAAGTCTTCGGCTTCAAATTCTAATTTCTTACCCCGAGGACTATATGCCTTTACTTTTATACGCGACGCACGAGGGACAACTGCATAAATTTTAGGCAAACTCAAACATCCTTCTTCACCTTCAATGCGTTCCCCTTGAAGAATTAAGGTAGGATTAATAAGACACATAGGCTTACTTTCGGGTTCATGAACAACCATAATTTGCTTGGAAACGCCTACCTGAGGACCCGCTAATCCCACTCCTTCATAGGCTATCATTGTTTCAAACATATCTTGAGCTAAATCCATCACATCCGATGTTATACGGTCAAAAGGTTCTGCGACAGATGTTAATGGGTCATCGGGGTATAAAACTAAATCTAATATCGCCATCATCAAATCCTTCTTACTTAATGGGTTCAAATTCTAAAAAACAAACCTTTATTAAAATTCATAAAAATTGCTATATTATAGCATATTTATCTTTTTAAGTCAATAACCACTTGTATAATTAATTTTATTCCACTTTTTCAAGTTTTTTAGTCAATATTTCCTGAATTTATTCACCTTTTAATTTCTTTAATAACGATTCTATCATTCGATAGGTTTCACCTTTCTTTTGCAGTTCCTGTTCTACACGCTCACAGGAATGTAATACAGTAGTATGGTCTTTTCCTCCAAATAATTCACCAATATAACTCAGGGAAAGACTGGGTATTAGCAAACGACATAGATACATACCGATTTGACGGGGCAAAACATATTGTTTTTTACGACATCTTCCTTTCAAATCAACCAGCCGCACATCAAATGACTCTGCCACAGCACGAAGAATAGATTCGGGAGTAATGGTAGAAACATTACTTCGGTCTTCTATATCTCGAACTACCTGTTCTGCTTGTTCTAATGTAATTTTGTTATTTCCCCGAAGTTTCATCAAAGCAATAACCCCGGTTAATGCCCCTTCTAATTGACGGACATTGGAAGTAACGGAACGGGCTATATATTCTAAAATAGCATCTTCTACTTCATATCCCTTTTGCATCATTTTACTTTTTAATATGGCTACCCGTGTCTCAAAATCCGGAGGTTGTATATCCGTTACCAGTCCCCACTCGAACCGTGAAACAAGACGACTTTCTACACCGCGTATTTCTTTAGGGCTCCGGTCGGATAAAAGAACTATCTGTTTATGCTGGTCAAATAATTCATTAAAAGTATGGAAAAATTCAATCTGGGTGGCTTCTTTTTCAGCAATAAAATGAATGTCGTCAATCAGTAGAATATCTACTTTCCGATACTTTTCGCGAAAACGAGATTGACTTCCTTCCGAAATGCTCATAATCAATTCGTTGGTAAATTCTTCGGAGGTTACATACATTACTTTTTTCGAACTATCCCTACGAAGTAACTGATGTCCGATTCCCTGCATCAGATGGGTTTTACCCAATCCCGTCATACCATAGATAAACAGTGGATTGTAATTTCGACCCGGGCTCTCCGAAACGGCTTTTGCTGCCGCATACGCAAACTCATTTCCATGACCTACAACAAAATTTTCAAAGGTATAGTTGGGATTTAATCTCAATCCCGCAGGAATTCTATGATTTTTTCTTTCTACATTTTCCTCTGAAAATTCCTTTACAGGCTTCGCAATATCTTTTCGAATCTCTGTCTTTGCATTGTTATCCGGCTGAATACAGAAATCCACCGGAACCTCTTTCTGGAAAACTTCATAAATAGCGTTATTTAATACCTCTCCGTACCGTTCCCGCAACCAGGAAAGAAAAAATTCATTGGGAACAGAAAGAACCATACGCTCGCCATTAAAACCATTGAAAGATACATGAGAAAACCAATGCTCACAAACTTGAGGTTCTAACATATCCTCAAGACGACCTAACACTTGAATCCACAAAGATTCTTCCGTTTGAAAGGACATATTTTCTTTCCTTACATAATTTATTTTTTTTTATTTATTAAAAATTTTTATTTCGTTGATTTAGTAATGTATAAAGATATCACGCCACCTACTCCTCCTGTTTCACCTTTGTCCATAGTGATTCCAAATATTCGAGTCGTTCTCCTGGAGACTCCGGAAGAACGGTTACCAATGACTGAACTTTTTCCCAACGCCTCCGAAATGTCTCATAAGAAAGAGAGAGACATTCCATAGGGTCTAATTTTAAATACTGAGCCAAATGTAATGAAACTAAATATAAATCCTCTATTTCTTTCTTTAATTTTCCTACATCCTGAGCATTTATTTCTTGCTCGATTTCATCCAATTCTTCTCGAATTTTATTTAAGATACCGATAGCATCGTTCCATTCAAATCCAAAATCGCTTGCTTCTTTTTGTATTTCCAACGCTTTGTATAATAACATCGAAGAATAATTAATATCGTTTATTTCACCATGTAAATTCATCAAAATGCCTTCCTAATCTAAAAATCGTTTTCTTCAAATTTATTCTATTCACCCGAAAGCTCCCCAGAGCCCAAAACTCTCATTTAATTTTAATGAAACTAAAAGATAAATATAACATGTAAAAAACAAAAATTCAAGAAGGCTTTTTTTAATTTTACAAGTATTTATTTAACAATAATTTAAAGAAGAGAATCCCATTACTTTTTCAAATGATTTAATATAAATATATAAAAATATAATATGATATATATAAACATATATAACTATATTTATAGTTATATATGTTTTGATAAATATAAATAGTTATTAACAGATTCTTAATGGTTGCAGAGAAATTCTTAATGATTTGTAGATATACCTAAAGCAGACGCCCAGTGAATAAGTGAAAAACCGTAATGCGTTCTTAAAACATCTACACACTTTAAAACGCGTCGCATTTTTTCTTCCCGTGAATAGTAGAATAGGTTCCCCTGTTTTGTTTGTATCTCTAATTCTGAAAGGATAATTCCTACCAGTCGTATCTGGTATTTCCGTTCCTGGGCTTTTTTAATAAGAGAAGGTAATACCGATATAAAATCACTATCCAGTATCGTAGCGGAGGGGAAGGAAAATGAAAATGTTTTTGTAATGAAATCTGAATAACGAATTTTTAAAGTTATCCTTCGGGCTTTCATGTTTTTTTGTCTCAATTCATAAGTACATGCCTCTAACAGTTTCACTATTTGTGGAATAATATCTTTCCAGTAGATTAAATCGTTATCAAAAGTAATTTCCCTTGAAATTACACGAGGATTATCTGCATAGCCTATCCTTTCTACATCACGGCCTCGTGCCCATTGAAAAATGTGGAAGCCATAACTCAGACCCAAATTTTTTTCTAACTCTTCCAAAGAGAGTTGCCAAATTTGACCTATTGTATATATACCTAAAAAATGAAAAACCTGTTCGGCTTTAGGTCCCACACCCGGAATACATCGAACAGGTAAGGGAGATAAAAATTTCAATTCTTCCCCTGGAGGAACTGATAAATAACCGTCTGGCTTCGCTTGTTTTACCGCCATTTTTGAAACAATATAAGTGGATGCAATTCCTACAGTACACGGTAATTTCATTTTATCTCTTAATGTCTTTTTTAATTTTAGTGCCAATTTATCTTCAGAACCAAACAAATGGATACAACCTGTAATATTCAAGAATGATTCATCAATAGAAGCCACCATAACTTCCGGAGCAAAATTATGGAGATGATTTACTACCTGTTCTGAAGTATATACATACTTTTCATAATCGCCAGGAACTAAAATAGCATGGGGACATTTCCTTCGAACCTCTCCTACAGGCATACCCGCTGAGATTCCATATTCTCTTGCTTCATACGACGCAGAGGAAACAACTCCCCGTGGACTATCTACTTTAGTTACTACAATTAGAGGTTTCCCTCGAAATTCAGGATGTTCCGCCTGTTCTACTGAAGCAAAGAAGGCATCCATATCCACATGTAGTATTCGTGGTTTCATTCGTAAATCTCCTCTATTATATAGTGAAAATATTTTCACTATATAATTATAATCTTTCTTCTTCCTCTTCTCAAATTTTTGGGAATAAAAAAATTCCTAAAAAAATAAAAAGGGTAATTTGGAGGTTGAAAATGACCCTTCGGTTGCGATATTCTTTTCGCTACTTCATAAAAAATTGAAAATAGAAAAATAAAACAAACATCAGGAAAGTGTCTTTTTCTATGCCCACTATTAAATATATTTGTCCTCAATGTGGAAAAAAATTTGTAGAATGGGGCGCTCAAAAATTTAATTTCAAGTGTCCCAATTGTCATGATGTCCAATTAGAACGGATTGGTATCAGCAGTGACCAGATTACCACCACACCCAAAATACGAAGGAAACCGCGACTTGTTGAAGATGAAGGAGACATTGAGTTCCCAGAAGGTTATGCTCAGGAAGAAGAAGTAGATGATTTTGGGCTTCCTGATGTTCCCATTATAGAGGATGAAGAACTTCCTATTGAAGAAGAGGAACTTCCTCCAGAAGAAATTCTTCCTGATGAAACGGAAGTTATAGAAGAAGATTTAGACACTGAAGAAGAATAGTGTTCTCAAACAGAATATTGTATTTTTCCAAATCTTTACGAGTTGACACCTTTATAAATTTTAAATTACCCTGCTTCGTTTAATTAAATATTTCAAGCGTATGAATTTTGTTTTCTAATAGTAGTGAGTAATTATAAAATTATAGATATGCAATGAAGTATTTACTTTTCCTCACTTCCCTGTAATTCAGGCTTTAAATATAAGGTATAAGCAGGGTCTAAACGCATGGATTTTTTCTGTTTCACCCAACCGACAATCTGTATAGACAGCCATTCCGCTCCGTATTTGAACCCGAATTTTTCCCAAACTTTTACTACACCATACCAGAATGCTAATACCAGAACAATAAAGGGAATGATATATAACGGATTTTTAGGGAATTCTGCTGGAGAACCAATCGCCCACATATAAATCCGCCCCAAACTCACAGCAACCGGTCCCTCTAATAAAAATATAGTCAAAGCCACCATACTAATCCTACGAAGGGCTGTTGTATGTTTCATCCACCATTCTCTTTTGTCTACACCCGTATATTCCATAATCCCAATTAAATAAGCAGCCAGCATAAGCATTAAACCGACATCCAGTATCTGTATCTTAAAAGGAAGGGGAGATTGTGCAAATTCTACCGGTTTTAATCCATAAGTTCCCATCAGACACCCCGCCAACATTACGAAAGAAAAACCTAATCCAAAGCCATAACCGCGTATCTTTGACAACTCTATCCGTTCGGATAAGGCAATTCCAAATACAGCTCCCAGATAACCGTATGCCATATTGGGAAGTGGACCTAATGCAAATTTTAATAACCATGCCAGTCCCCATCGTTCTTCCTGTATTGCCTGATGGAAAATATCATCCAATGCATGGTGTATCGTTGGGGAAATAAATAACAAAGTTAATGCAATACCTGTTAAAATTCGGAAAGTATATCTACGGTCGAACAACTCGCCTGTCCGCCATAACGCGTATAAAGTTAGATGGAGGAAAAATAAACTTATACCTATATTCCCTAATGCGTCTGTATAAAAAAGAATATCTATAGAAAAATCCGGTGCACTTCCTTTCCAGATAAATCCTGTTATTAAGGTTTCATAAAAACGACCGTTAAATGGCATACGATGATGGAAAAAAGTCATGTTGATGAAAGAATAACAGATGAGAAGAAAAGAATTGACCAATCCACCCAGAAGCAAACGATTTAATTCAGGGGTAATGCGTGATGTATCTTTATATTTCAATAGATTTTGATGCATGGTATAGGCATGAGCTGTACCGGATAACATAACAAAAATAGGAGCCCATGTCGCTAAAATAACCAGAGGTGCAAATATAATAAATATCCACGGATTAGCGTTTTCTATAGATTGAGGATTGTTGTTATATACAACCGCATTGAACGCATGGAGCCACAAAATATAAACAATAAAAAAGCCTCTTAAGCAATCAATATACATCAATCTTCTTTTCACTTCTTTGTCCCTTTCTTGTCATAAGATTTACAACTATAAACTTTATTTATAAATACAAATAAATTGAGGTTTTATTACATAATCTTTCTTATTTTTTATCAGCCCGTGCAATCCTTTTATATGTTCCTAATATAAATAGAAATACAATTTCTATCAAAAAAAATTCTCTTATCCAGATTCTTATTCATTATTTTGAAATATACTGAATGCTATTTAGATATAATACGAAGTTAGATTGCAGACTGTGCCATTGTAGATAGCAAATCATAAGAGAGGGAATAAGATATTAAATAGAAAAGGGGAAAGGAGGTATAGATGAATATATGAAATTAAGTATTACCTTTAATGCAAAGCGACCCCTACTCGTTTAGAGTATTGGTCTTCTTTGAAATTTTTTTACTTACTTATAGAAAAACACCCAAAGTGGATAAAGATACTCAAAGAGACACTAAAAGTTATCTCACTGCTTACTCTTAACAACTAAAGATAAATCTATTTAGTCGCAATATCAAATTAGAAAAGAAGTGAAATCAGAACACCTAATGGGTCTGCTGGAAATACACTGGGCCAGCGAAGGAATTCGACATGTCCATCCATATAAAGCACATTACCTCCACCGGGCACATGATTAAATGTAGATGCGCCAGCGTATACCGCTATCTCGTCCCACATAACGGGTATCTCACTGGATGCCTTTGCACTTGCAGCAGGATTATTAATATCCGTAATTAAAAATCTTTCTATTCCCATTCTTAAGCGGGGTAAAGAAGCAAGGTCATTTAATTTGCCTGCAATCCGTTGTTCTATTGGTAAACTATCATAATAGAAAATTTCTAAAATCTTATTAACTATATCATCTTTAATATACTGATAAGCTAAAGAAATTATTGTTCCTGGGTCTGCGTTTACATCAAGTCCAATTTCAGATAAAGTTTTCGGTGGAGTAATCCCGGGGTCAAAAATTACCGAAGGATGCAAAGTCCAACCCAGATAATAATAACTTCCACGGGCTAACCTGCACGGTTCAACCGGTTTTGTAAGGTCACCATCTTGATGAAATGATTGTCTAACAGTTTCAGCATCAGAATCGGATGGACAGACACAAATATTTACATCATTCAAGTACTCAGGATAAACAGAGGGGCCATCAAAGGTAGCATTGATAGAAAAACTTCCATTACAATTATATAATTTAATCGGTGGAAACATTTCACCCTTTGCCTCGTTTGCATACATATTGAATACCAATCCCATCTGCTTCAGATTGTTCTGACAACTTGACCGTCTTGCAGCCTCTCGGGCTCTTGCCAGTGCAGGCAATAATATCGCGGCTAAAATTCCGATAATTGCGATAACAACTAATAATTCAATCAGCGTAAAACCTTTTTTCATAGGACAACTCCTTCTTTTAAAGGTTAAAAACTACTCATATCCTATATTTATTATGATACACAATTTTATAGTTTTTCAATATTTTTAAAGAAATATTTAATAAAATAACTTAAAATATTAGGATTTATATTTTTTACATTCAACATAAAATATTTTTCTAACGATTATTCTATGTATATTAAAAATATCTATATAAAAAGTTAATACTAATATTATAAAATAACAAATAAAACACGACTAAATGAATATGTTGAAGAGTAATGGCTTGCTGCCTAAATCTCTCATTTGCGTTTCATACCGAGTTCTATAAAGGCTCTCCCAAATAAATAATTTTTTTCTGACTGTATTAGTCTTGCAGATATGTGCTTTACCATTTACAGGTTGGTTTTTAAATTTATCTTTTAAAATTTATGTGAAATTCTTGAAATATTATGAAGAAGGATATATACTAAAAATATATATGGAAAATATTATTCAGGAATTTCCCATATATGAAATTTTTAGACTCAAAAATAATGAACAAAATTTGAAGAGGAGGACAAAACTATGAGCACACAGAACACCATCAAAATAAGTGTATGTTGTTTAGTGCCTCTTGTAATTACTTTGCCGTTTATGGGATTTTCGGATGGTGTGTTATTTAAAACTACAAAAGATAGTCCTTACCTGTCATTGGTGCGAGAGAACAAGCAGGTAGCGTATATAAACTATGAGGAGGGTATTCAGCACATGATTATCAGTGTAGTTGCAGGTTTTGAATCTGGTAAGGAGGAGGATATTAAGGATATGGTCTGGATATTTCCTTTACCAGCAAAACCGGAAGATGTTAGTATAGATATTGTTAAAGATTTTAAGATGTTTCACGAGGGGATAAATATTGGAAACAAGGTGATGGAGAATATGCGTTGGTGGGCAGGCTTAACATTTACCTCACAGGTATTTCCAACCCCGTTATTACTCTTGTTTCCATTACTGAGGCCCCGGAGTATGGAATTAAAGGGTTCAGGAATATCCTTAGATGTCAGTAGTAGTATTACGGAGTATATGAGTGTTCAAAAAATGGGTCTGACTACTAAAGTAATTACGGCTACAGATGGGAATGCCCTTTACGATTACATAAAAGAAAGAGGTGCGGATATTCCTGAAGAAGCGAAGGAGACCTTTCAAGCATACATTGGTAAGCATTATTCATTTGTTGTAACCTGGATAGAGAATCTGGACGAATATTTGAAAAATATTGGGAGTATCAATAAAAAAATAGGCTATTCCAACCATACACTTCAGGTATATGTGAAGTTTAAGACGGATGAGATTTACTATCCGATGTTGCTTACAAGTTTGTATGGACAGGAGATAATTGAGATTTCATTATATTTCACAAAGCCTGTTGTGTTTTCCTCAGGTGGAGAAAAGAATCTTTCCTATTTCTATCTTAAAAATAAACATAAGGTTTCTCCTGAATATGCAAGTTTCTATGGTGGTAAAGAATATTATGGCAATTGTGTATATACCTTATATACACAGGTTAATTATGCAAGTGATATGAAAAATGACCTATGGTTTAAGATAGGTAAACCGAATAATCTTGATAGAAATATTTCGTTTATCCGCTATTTCTGGATTTTGTTTATTTTGTGTTATGTCTTGTTCTCCGTTATTTCAAGTTTTTTGGCAGGGCATATAGTATTTGTTAAAGAAATAAGACCATCCCATAAAAGATTGCTGATGTTAGGGCTTTTCAACTGTTTAACTTTGATTGGACTGGTGTTTGCAGGGAATAGAATATTTAGGAAGGACATACCAGTTGAACTTACTGAATTGGAGTCCGAATTAAAAAAACAAGGATTTACGATATCTATTAATTCTGGGAGAAAATTTTATATCTGGTTTTCTTTTATCTTTATGTTTTTTATGCTTGGTTCTGCATTCATTCTTAGAAAATTCTTATTTTAGTAGGGTAAATTAACAACCTATACAATATAGGTAATAGATTTTTATACAGCGATTTTTTTTACCTACTGACTGTCTATGTTTTAAGTATATACTTATATCATAATAAATAGCATTAAACCCAGTAGATTATCGATGTCTAATAATTTTTGTTAATACATACATCTTACAGTCCATTCTTCTTCAATCTTGCCGATGGTAGGAAATAGATAGATAGCATTTAACTGGCTATCCCATTTTTTATATTCAGTGTCGTTTACCAAGACCTTTTTAATGGGTTTGTTAGAGGGGTGTCTTATCCTGAATATAATTTTATTGAAATCTATATCTTTTTTGATATGCACATTTCCATCTATTTCATTTTTATCTAACTTTGAGTGCAAATCATAACTTACCCTTCCGAAGTAGGTATCGGCATTTTTAACAGTAACCTGTTTTCCTGCTTCAAGCCAGTAGGATGGAACAAATGGTGCTAACCAGAGGGAGTCTTTATCCTCACGAATGAACATTTTTCTTGTCTGAACCAGAAACCAACCTGTTTCATGTGTTTTATTCCACGCTCCGATATTATGGAAATGTTCCCAGAACGATAGGTTTTCGGTATTCAGTAAGGAAGGAATAGCATTGAAATAAGAACGGATAAAAGGCTTTACTTCATCTCGCATAGCATAAGTTTCTGCCATCCGCGTGTAATAAGGTTGAATTTTTGAAAAACCACCTAAATTAAAGGGGTCCCTCTTGTTTTCTTCTTCCGGATAATCGCCTTCACCGCTAAAAGCAAACCAGTAATCGGAATGAAGAAACCAATAATCTTCCATGTGCTGGATAATATTTTCTGCATCTTGGCTATAGGGGTCGAGTATACCAAGCGGGATTAAATGGTGCGGTCCTAACTCGACATCGTATGCCCAACTTCTGCCTGCATCTTCTCCTGGGAACATTTCACCGGAGGTACCAAAAGTATATAAGTTAGGTGGATAAGGTAATATCCATTGCCCATTCGAAAGTGGTAAAACAGGTGTTCTTTCTTTATTCCAATCAAATGCCCTTAAAATAGATTTGTTTAATTCTCTGGCACCTTCTATATATTTATCTGCCCATGGGTAATTTATATCTTTTAATATAGAACCTATCCCATTAAGACCTGCACAGAAATGCCCTTGTATAGCAAACCGATATGCGAAGCGGTTCCAATCGGCACCAACACCGGGTGGCATAAGCCCATATTCTGGTACTTTTTCCCTATTTATTTCCACCTTTTTTGTCTTCTCACACTGTGCCATTATCCAATCACAAACTCGGGATAGTTCCTTTGCGTATTTCGTTAACCATTCTTTATCCCGCGTAAGTCTGTAATGCTCGGCTAATGTCCACAAATGCCAGCCCGTTCCCATCAGTGTATAGCCTGTGGTCAGATAGCCTGCCTCGTTATACTTGCTGATGAAATATTCCAGTGATTTTCTTGAAAATTCATGCCAACCCATCAGGTCCATTCCATATACAATGGAGTGGGCTTCACTTTCTAAGGGACCATAAGACATAGAGGCTATCCATGGAGCAATCCAATCTCCTTCGGAACGAGCCGCAATTAAACAATGCACCTGTGATGCTTTGATAACATTGTTCAGTAAGGGCTCTGGAATATCTATCTTCGTAGAGTTTGCAAATAAGTTTTCCCAGTATCCTACTGTTTTATCTAAAAGTTCCTTTTCTTTTATTTGCTCTACTTCTTCTACCTTGATATTTATATCTGATGGAATAATAACAACTAATTTAAGGGAAGAACCCGAAGGTATAGGACGCTTTATAACAATATTTTCTCCATTTACCTCGCTAATTTCATTCTCCGTTTTGCAAATACCTAATATCTTCCCATCCTTCTTTACAAATATGCTCTGATTTTTATTTTCTAATTCCGCTTTTTCCCACTCTTTTTTATTAGAATAAAAAGAAAGGGAGAAGTCGGAAAACATTTCTTTTACATCATTATTTTTTATTTCAAATTCTGAGACACACAATGATTTTTTCTCGTTATAGGGAGCAACAAATGTTTTCGAAAAATATATAACGCCATTATCGTCCTTTTCTATAACAGGAATAGGTAACCAATCTTTATAAAGAGTGCGTTTTAGTTTGTCCGTGTTTCCCATACGAACCTTCATAAAAAAGTCATTAAACTGGATAGAGCCTTCTCTCTCCACAATAAATTTATTATTATCGCAGGCAAGGGATAACATTGTAGGTCCATTGTCTTGAATAGGTTGATGAACTTTTTCCATTGCGTTTGAAAAGGTTTGCTCTGGTAGGGAACGAACATTATCAAGCACACTTTTTTCGTTTTCCTTCATCTTTTTATATTCACTGACCGTAAGTGGTGAAGACTGTAATACAGCAAAGATACCTGCCGAAGGGACATACACACAGGGATGTTTAAGTACGTCTTCTATCGCAATACAAAATTTTATGTCGGGCAGAGAAATCCATAATAAAGTTCTATCTCCTTTATCACTTCGCGGAACACTATAAAGAAGATGTAGGGCGAGTGGTTCTGAAATCTTCCAAGTCTGACTGAACGGATTTGATGATTCCAGAAACTTTCCATTATAAATCTGAAGGGTTGCCTGAGTATTTACATCTCCTTTTTCACTTTCTAATCTTATGAAAGTCCTATCCCAGGATGAATTGCTGTAGGCATTCAGTTGCTTAATATATAATGGCTTATCGCTTTCAAAAATCCATCGGACTTTTTCTGTACCTTTCCAGATAAAAAGATTGTCTCGCCATGGAATATGTATAAAACCTTGCTTTCCATTTACTTCAAACTTACCGTTTACATTTTGCCATTTTCCCTGCCACGGAGATTCTCCTGTCCAGACTTCAACTTTGACTTGTGATGGGATATTATCATCAGCAAATTCTATTGCAAGGTCTGTTAATTTCCGTCTTTCATACCATCGCAATCCCATGCATTTTAGTCCCTCATAATTTGGAACTTCGTAGGCACCATCATCCTGTGGATACACTTTTTTCTCCAGGAATACATCCTCTGGTGGAAATTCTTCTACTCTGGAACAACGAGCCCCATCATATCGCCTCGGGTCGCAGGTAACTATATCTGCAAATAATGCAATATCCAGATTATCTGTCAAATCTTTCTTTTCCCTATCATCCACTAAATATAGTTTTGCATCAGCCCAGTTAGCACAATCGCAGGTAATACCATCGTTTGCATTATTAACTATCAGACGAAGTTCACGGGCGTTATTCAAATCAATTTTAACAGGCAAAGGAGGATCTAACTCTCGCCTAATACCACTATCCCATCGTTTCTCCCCATCTACCATAATTTGAAAAACCACACTACCCGTATTCGAACCGTTTTGTTTTTGAACCCCTACCTCGCATTCAAAATATTTATATCTTTTATCTAAATCTACCACAATTTCTCCAGGTGCATGATGTCCTATACCTTTCTGATATATCTTCTCCCCTATCTGCAACTCCATTGGGGTCTGCCCGGACGCATGTGCTGAAACATCCCAGCCCGTCTCTCCCCAACCCTGTGATATATAAGTAATGTGTTCCAAAATATCACTTAAATATACAGCATTCTCTGTATAAGCTAAGTAAGGAATAAAAATAAAAACTATAGAAAATGAAATAACCATCTGCTTTCGATAATAAATTACCTTTGATAAACTGTTCATTTTATATTCCTTCTTTTTTATTCGTTTTATAAAGATAAATTAGAAACTCTCACACTGCAAGAATTCGTATAAATTTTTCTATAGGGAGTGCTAAAATAAATCTTTAATTTTTATTTTTTCCTATTCCTGATACAAATTTACAGGGATATTTCCATTCCATCTTTCCCATTTATCATAATACCTCTCTACCTCTTCTCCACTCACGGATTTAATCACCCATGTTCCAGCAGGTGCATTTACATCATATTCAATTTTCTTTCCATCTAAAAATACAAAAGATGAATAGATTTCTTCTTTTGAGGGGTTTTTGCTAATAATTTCACTCAACCACTTATCGGGAGATAGGTCTTTATTATCGGATAAATATATTAATCCAAAATTATTATCATTGTAAATGCAAATATATAAATTTTTTGCACATTCAGGTGCAAAAACAGCCCATGGTCCTTTCTGGATAACAGGCGAGTATTGAGGAGGAATATGTACCGAAGAGTTTCCCACAGCAAACCTTTTGTATACACCTGTATTGTTCCAGCACCACCACTTACCTCTTCCCTTTATATGAAAAATTCTATTTATATCTATTTCTCCGTCATTTAATAATAAAGTTATAGGCCTTGGAATAATCATGGCTCGTAAACCTCGATATACTCCTCCCGCACTAATCAAATATTCGCTACCTCCACTATATATTTCAGGAGTTCCATTCTCCCCATAACCTATCCGAACAAAATAATCATAAGGCTTTTCTATTGCCCATTTTTTTACCACTGGCGGAACAGTGTATGAAGATAAAACAGCAAAAAGAATTCGCGAGTGTCTCGTATTTTCTTTTCCTGGAGCATTATCGCTTTCTGGTAGGCACCACCATCGCATTAAGGCTGTGTGGGGGTCAATAACTAACGATATCGTATCTGCATATTCAAACCTACGACGGAAAGGATCACACCTCCGAAATTGCGAACTGCCCAGAGCATATTTCCAGTTAATACTATCCAGTATTTTGTGTGCTCTTATTCGAATCTCGGGCGAGTCAGGAAATTCCTCTAAATTTAACAGAGCCTCAACTGCATATAACAAGTAAGGAATGGAGTTAAATTCATATTCGCCATTCAAAAGCATTTCATCGAGATAATCCACAAACCATTTTTCTAATCCATTAGTTTTATTGTCGTATGTGGTATTTCCTGTCGGAATTGTAGAACTTCCATATTTAAATAGCCATTGGTTTTTTAAATATCGGCTACTTTCAGTCATTAAGTGATGATTTTCTGTATCACGAATCCATCCCCAAGAACCCGGAACAGCCTCCCTCGGGTTTCCCCCTTCTTCAATTAATAAAACACCCACTAAATGCTCCAATGTCTCAGGATAAATTAACTCTTTGTTATGTCCAAAAAGATATAGTATTCTTGTAAGTATTACCTCTGTAAAATCATAATCCCCTTTATGACCTGCCCAAGAAGAGCCACTTGAATGAGGTTGCAATTCCTGTAAGGATTCATTAACTTCTTGCACATCTTTCCCCATAGCAAGTTTTGCTAAACAAACATAAGGAGAATGTTCTTTCCTATGCTTTTCCTGATTCATCATAGGCTCTTCTGCAATTGATTCTATAAACTTCCTTGCATAATCATTGTTAAAAAATGATTGTTCCCTCTCTTTACCTACCGATATACTTTCATCCCATTTGGGACCTGCCTCACCCCAAGATATAGGGGGAATAGGTTTACGCCCTGCACCTAATAATTCATCAACAAATAATGGCAACAGAAATAAAGGGATTAAAAGGAAACAAAGTCCTGAAAAACTATAAAAAAATATTTTGCTTAGCAAAAGGGTGTCCTTCTTTGTATAATTTCAAATGGTATAATTTAGAAAAAGCCATTTATAGCCGCGAATATTATTAGAAACAAACCTATAATCCACATTGCAATGGTTGTAGGTGTTATATAAATATAGTTATCCCCATCATTGCTGGTTTGTTTGAATAATTCCTTCATATCTAACATAGATAGTTTCCCTTTCTTTCCTTTTTTTGCTTTCAAATATTTTATTAATACCATATATTATATATCCTCTCACATTCCATTTCGTTCTATTGTTTTAACAACCACATTTCACAAATTCGGGACTGTTGTCGCCAATTTTTTTTCAAATCTCCTACAGGAAGTGTCCATTTTACAGTAATTTCTCTATCCTGAATACACTCTGACGGGACGACATAGTCTTTGAATTCTCCTAATTCTATTCCTTTTTCATCGGGATTGTTTATTTTTTGACCATCAATCATAATTTGTGGTTTTCCCAAACCTGTAATACGAAGAATATATTGAGCGTTAGGTTCTAATCCTTGATATTGTGCTTCCCCATGTTCTAAAGAACTCAACCAGGCAATCCGTTTTCGTGTTTTCCCATTATCAAACCACCATAAAGTAGGTTCCTGCCATGCTTCTTCGGCAGGATTGGTGTAATGGATTTCACACCGCTTTATATGAGGTGATTTTGCAGTATTCCCCACATCATCATAAAAAGAACCATATCCGGGTGTTTCCCAGTGGGCAATTATGTTTAGCCTTTTTATTTTTTCCTCTTCGGAACCTAATTGTCGTATTTGCTGGAACTGGTCTTCTAACCACCAACGATTGTTTAATGGAATGTCAATATAGTCTAATGAAGCACCCCGTTCTCCCCCACTGGCTTTGTATTTCTCTACGCTGGATTGTAGCCCAATATTTTTAAATAACGCATTATATAACTCTATAATCTTTTCTTTTAAGTCTGTAGCAATAGGCTCCGTAACTGCTTTATTTAAAATGTTCATTGCCTCTTCCATCGCTTTCTCAGCTCCGATTTCCTCCACTTTTTGCAACACTTGATTTGCCATTTCTTCCAGTTCTTGTTCGTATATAACTTTTCTACGGATATAGGTATCGTAATAAGCACGGACAAGGCACATTTGCCAACGCCAATTGCCTCTTAATTGCGGAGCTTTTTGTTCTAACTCCTGCCACAACTTTAAGGTCCCTTCAATGGCTCCGTTATCTATAATACTACCCCGCCAATTGTTTTCCAATGCTAATATACCCTCTGCTGCTGGTTCTGCAATTGCACTGTTAAAAAATATATTTGAATACTCGATTAAGATATCTCGGACTTTTTGTTCGGGATTCCATCCCAAGGCACTCCATATTATTTTGTTCACATCGTCATGGATACCATCCGAATAAGTAATAAATCCATCGCAATAAGGTTGAAACCAATTATGAATATAGGCATATTGCACAGGTCTTGGATTAATTCCTTCCCTACCAATTACTGATGAGAAAGCAATGTCCCACCAGGGCACAGGATATTGACAAAGTTTGTTATGCGTTATATCTGGATACATTCGTAGTCTATATTCCGCAGGCAAATTTTGGCGTAAATATGCTATCGGGGGACTGGATGGTCCTTCACAAAGCCCTCCCAGCCATTGAGGTTTTTTATTTTTAATATAATCAAAGACAAATTGAGCCTGGGCCGTGGTAAATCCCTGTAAGGATAACCATATTTTTGCCTCGGGATGTATTGGGCTTAACAATTTTGACAGGTCTTCTAAAAATGGTAGAACTAACTCTGGCGAATTATCTCCTGGGTCTCCTCCCGGGAAAAATACACCTGTTATAACAGGACAATCTTTATATAATTCCTCATGTTTTTTTAACATATTCTCTCGTTTTTCTTTGTCATTTAAATCAAAATCTGCTGGGGTCCATACCCAATAATCCAATCCATATTTTTTGCATATTTCACTCATTGCTCGGTTCATTTCCCTTCGTGAAATAGGCATTAAAGGGGCGGGTCGGTCATCTTGAAAAGGGATATTTTCAATACTATTGACACCAAAGAAAGTTAATTCCCTTATATACTGGTCATAATTTTCTATACTCCAGGCATCATAAGAATTTGCTTGTGCTCGATAACCCAATTGATGACCGCGTATAGGAGATATAGGCGATTCAATAATATTCACAGGAATTTCTATTTCCAATGAATTTTTAGAATATTTCATTATTCGTAATAATTTTCCAACTCCAAATAAGACTCCCCGATTATCTTTTCCTATAATCCAAATTCTATTTTTCCCTTGAACCTCTTCGTTAAATATAGCAAAACCTTCGGGTTTAAGTTGCTGTAATTTTTCAATCGGAAATGAAATTAAGTGTTTTTCATAAACAGGGGATAATGAATTAATACTTGTAATTAATATACAGTCCCAATTGGGTAAAAATTCCACAGTATTCTGCAATACAATATGTGTTTGTTTTTCAATTTCTTCCGAAAGAACTTGAATTATATTATTTAAGACTTCCTCTTTTTCATTCCCAATAAGGCAAATTTTAAAATCCCTTAAATCTAACATGGATTTTTCCATATCGGCATTTATATTAGCCCACGGGAAAAATAAAACAGATAGGAAAAATAATTGTAAAAAGAGTGATATTTTCATTCAGGTATCTCCATAGACAGGTTTATTGTCTTTTTAATTTTAGATGTATCACTTATGATACACTTTGCCTTTCTGCAAAACAAAAACAAGCAATAGAATGGAGAATGTGAACAGGAAGGAAATCTTGTTCATACTTAAGCCATGTGAAACATGCAAACAAACCTTTGGCGTTTCCACCACATTGAAATCATCTGACACATGGCACCAGTACCAACCCGAATCTTCGAGAGATAAATCTTCCATGTATAGCTCCTGACCTGAAGCATTCGGAATAATTGTTGGACTGGAACAAAGGAAGTCTTTGCAATAATACCATTCATAACCTATATTTCCGTGTGCCCCTTCCACATGAACAGTAAAGAGATGCGTCTCACCAACAGTTTTATTAATATATGTATCACCTTCTATCCATGCTGTTAGTTCTATTTCACCTTCTAAAGTCCCTTCTCCTTCAAAGATTCCCTCTGGACTTCCTTCCAGTTCCCCTTCGGCAATCCCTTCCCCTTCGGATGGGATTCCCTCTCCTTCAGCGTTTCCTTCCGGTATCCCTTCGGAAACTCCCTCTCCTTCAGCGTTTCCTTCTGGTTCCCCCTCAGGAATTCCCTCTCCTTCAACAATTCCTTCTGGTGTCCCTTCAGGAACTCCCTCTCCTTCAGCGTTTCCTTCCGGTTCCCCTTCGGGAACTCCCTCTCCTTCTGACGGAATTCCCTCAACAACTCCTTCTCCTTCCCTATAACCTTCACTTATTAAAGTGAAATAGGCTATAAAATTTTTGTTTTCGGTTATATTAGTATCTCTTCTGTTAGTAGTTAATAGCCCATCAGACCAATGGTCAAAAACATACCCACTATCTGCTATTGCATTTACTTCTGTCCCATCATTACCTCTCATAATATTTTGTACTGTATTTCCCGAAATACTTCCACCGACATCTGCAATATAAGTTAGTGTAAATATAGGAGGCTTTTTTAACTTTGCTACGCTATAACTTATTTTTCCTCCTGCTGTATAAAAATCCCCTCCTACATACAAGTTTCCTTGTGAATCGAATGCTAAAGACCTGATTTCTTTATTGGAACCATTTACTCCCGATGTTATACTTCGCCAATTGCCTGAATACCACCATGCTAATCCATTTGCGGTCATACTACCACCTGCGTTGGAGAAATTACCTCCAATAAAAATAGATTGTGACGATTGAGGCAAAATTGAATATGCAATACCATTTACGCCACCACCTAAAGAACTCCATGAAGAGCCATCCCAAACGGCAATATTACTTACGCTCACACCTCCTGCTTGTGTAAAATTTCCACCTGCGTATAATTTCCCTGTTTCATCTATGGCAAGAGAGTATACAGGTCCATTCGTTCCACTTCCAAGTGCATACCAATTCGTTCCATCCCATCGGGCTATATTGGCGGCAGAGACTACACCTGCATATTGGAATTGTCCCCCTGCATATACATTTCCATTGGAATCTGATGCTAAAGACAAAACATAAGGAGAAGAACCTCCACTAACTCCTAAATAAGGCTCTCTCCATTGAGAACCATCCCAGTATGCTATACGGTTAATGGGTGTAGAACCTGAGTGTGAAAATTTTCCTCCTGTGAAAATCGTTCCACTGCTTGTAACAATTGCTGTATATACCACATCATCAAAACCACTTCCCATGGCTTGCCAACTTAAACCATTCCATTTTGCTACTCGTAATCGTTGATTGGACCCTGAATAAGTAAATGAACCCACGGCATAAACATCACCTCCCATGGATATACACATTTTTTCTACGGCACTATTAAAACCATTTCCCATAGCTTGCCAAATTGTTCCATTCCACTTTGCAACTCGATTTGCAGTTACACCGTTTATCGAGGTAAAAGTCCCTCCACAGTACACAATTCCACTACCATCTATAACAACAGATGTTATAATCCCGTTTGTCCAATTGGGACTTAATGCCTCCCAATCATCGTCAATGTAATTCGGAATATTTTCTGAATATAAAAAAATAGGAATTAACCCAATAAGGATTATTATTCCCAATCGTAGAAAAAACAACCCTCGCATCCTAATCCTTTCATATTTTTTGTTTAGTTTTTGATTATTTTACTATATTTACTATTCGACTTTTCATTTCTATAAAACTATTCTTCGGTTATCTTTCTAATTCTATTTTTCTCCTGAATTCTTTTTTCCCAGTAGGCTTTTAATTTGTCTCTTTCTTTCCAACGGTGATGGAACCAAAGCCATTGTTCGGGGTATTTGCGGATAATATTTTCAATAGCACTCTGGCAAATCTGAGTGTTTTTTAATATATCTTCTTGGAGGTTTCCTGAATTAACCATCGTAAGAGGAGGCAGTATTTCAAGAAGAAGGCTTCCGTCATTATTTCTAATCATATAGACAGGGTGAACGGGGGCTTTTGTTCGAGCGTATAAATAGGCAGGACCAATTGTAGCCCAACATGGTTTACTAAAGAATTCTACAGGGGCTCCATTATCTCTCGGAGATTGGTCTATCAGAAGTCCTACAAACCATCCTTCTTTTATTAGGTTAACAATTTCGTTTGCAGAACGGTCTTTCGGTATTGTTTTTATCTTCGCTTTTGTTCGAATATCATCAACAAATTTATTTAAGTTAGGTTCATCAAATTCGCGGACAATCTCCGCTACAGGATAACCATGGCTACACATTAAAGACGCCATCATTTCCCAATTTCCAAGATGGGCACTAATAAATAATGCTCCTTGTTTATTTTTAAGATATTCCTCTACATACTCCACACCTTTGTATGAGGCTATATTGTTATATTTATTTTCTGCTAAATCGGGAAGGTATGGAAATTCAAAAGCTACAAGGAACATGTTTTTTGTGGCATTCCATAATATTTTCTTCTTCTCAAATTTTGTGAGTGTATCTCCAAAAGCATATTCAATATGTTTCAATCCATCTTTTTTTATTCTCGGGTACAAATAAAAAGATAAGAAAGCAAAAAAAACCGCTATCTTACGGGATAGGGATAGAGGTATTTTTTTTATAAAATTTAGCAATGAAATGGCTATAAAGGAGATGGCTTTCTGTTTGATTTTTTTTGTTTTTTTGTCCATATTAAATTTCAAAGGTAAGTTTTGCGCCATTCTGGGGAATAAAGCATTTTGTCTTTAAATGAGTGTTTTCTTTCATCCATTCGAGTGCTGGTGGGTCTCCATGAACAAGAATAACATTTTTGGGACTTAATTTTTCTATCATTTTCAACAAATCGTTTCTATATGCATGCCCACTGAAGTGAAATCGTTTGATGTTTCTCAATTTAATTTTTACAGGTTGTGTGTCTAACTGGAACTGCAATTCATCTCCCGGTTTTGAGTGTAGCAGTTTATATCCCAATGTGTCCGGGTCTACATAACCGACAAAAAAGATACCATGGTGTTTGGTTTGAACCATTTCTTGAGCAATTAAAGCGGATGGGGTATTTTCTATCATCATTCCTGAAGTCGCAATAATAACTCCAGGAACAGATAATAACTGCTTCATTACTTCGGGTTGCCATATATTTCCTAATTTACGAAAATGATTTAAGGGTCTTAATTTGCTGTTTTCATCTAAATATTCGCGGAATTGTTCATAAATATCATAAATGGCTCTACCTAATCCTGAAATATAAATAGGGACTTTTAATAGCAATCCTTCTTCCTGCAATCGTGCAAGTATATTTGCCATCTCTTGGGTTCTACCTAAGGCAAATGTGGGAATTAAAACAGTTCCTTCTTGTTCTAATACTTGATTTATAGATTTAACCAGATGCAATGATTCTTCATCATAAGAGTTTACCTTGTTCTCATCAACAGCGCCTTGTGTGCTTTCTATAATCATTACATCTACTTCATCTAACCAGTCCATAGATTTATAAGGACCCAATAATTCTTGATTACTCGCACTAATATCCCCTGTATATAGTATTTTATAATTGTCTAACTCCAACAAAATACTTCCACTTCCTAAAACATGTCCAGCTGGATTAAATAACGCTTTAAACATGCTCTTACCACTAACATCAAACAGGTTGTTATAAAGGTGTGCCCTTGTAATATCCATAAGATTTTCAACATCTTCATGTTGATATAACGGATAATCAAAAATATTCCGTTCTTTGCGAAGAGTATTCATAACTACAACACTATTGTGCAACATTCGTTCCATAACTCGAAGTGTTGGCAGAGTAGCATGAACCTTAAAATGAGGGAAAAGTTTGGTCAAATAAGGTAATGCCCCACAATGGTCTACATGACCATGGGTAACCAAAACAGCATCAGGGAATGATTCCATTAAGTCGAATGATGGGAGAGAATCGAAACCTTCCTTTTTTGGATGCACTCCACAGTCTAATAAAATATGCTCGTGAGCGTATGAAATCTCATAACAGTTGGCTCCAATCTCTCCGCCACCACCTAAAACTTTAAAGTGGATACACCTATCACTATTCATGTTTTTATTTTACTTTCTATCTTTTATAAAAATATATACAAACAATTCATATAAGTTGTGTATTTTAGTATAATAAAATTGTTATTATTTTATCATTATTTAGTTAAAGGAATATATATGGGTTCAGAAAAAAACCGACTTATGGGAATTATAAAAAATAATGAGTTATGGCAGGAATGGGGACCCTATTTACCTGAACGCCAATGGGGAACCGTCCGAGAATGTTTTGCGTCACCTGAAAAAGCCTGGGAATATACGACATTTGAAACGGCTAAGAAATATAATTACCTTT